>Ga0247725_1000067_pt1 | contig 143327 bp, 119 predicted proteins | sample OKSTACKMCFT3sol_FD_183021 | JGI IMG/M metagenome (GOLD analysis project Ga0247725, IMG submission 183021) | Subsurface sediment microbial communities from gas well in Oklahoma, United States - OK STACK MC-FT3-sol | ecosystem: Environmental > Terrestrial > Deep subsurface > Rock core/Sediment...
CCCTAAATATAGCTTTCCTGTAAGCCGCTTCGTCGTCCACTACTAAGATGCGAGTGGCCGCTGTTAGAGAGGCTGGGACCGGAATTTTTTGCTGATTTAAAAAGCAAATAAAGTCTTCCAGTACTACTCTGTAGTTACCCCGGCCTGGCAGCTTAAAACCTTTTAGCTGTCCTGATGCAATCCAGCGGCTGACAGTGCGCTGGTGCACGTCACAATACAAGGCTATTTCACCTGGTGTCAGAGTTTTCATCTGTTTAATTCGACCTTATTCTTGCACTCTGACCAAACTTAGCATAGGTTTAAGACAAATGCGACAAAGAAGACAAATAAGATATTTATTTCAGCGGGGAATTCAGTATGACTACTTCAGAACTCTCAGTTAGCTCTCAGACTAATGCAGAACCCAGAGCTTCTATACTTTGTGTAGATGATGAAATCAGTATATTAAAATCATTGCAACGTTTACTGATGGCGTCAGGTTTTGATGTGGTCACTGCAACAGGAGGCGAGCAGGGGCTGCTGCTGCTTGAGAAACAAGAGTTTGCAGTCATTATCAGCGATATGCGGATGCCAGGTATGACAGGAGCTGAATTTCTGCACCTTGTCGCTGAGCGTTGTCCCGATAGCCAACGTCTGGTGCTGACAGGTTATGCCGATATAGATTCAACCATTATGGCGATCAATCAGGGCCAAATTCAGCGTTATATTCAAAAACCCTGGCGCAATGAAGAGCTGATAGTTCAGGTTCGCGAGTCGGCGGAGAAATATGGCTTAGTCAAACAAAACAAAGAGTTGCAGCGCAGGCTAAGTGCTCAAAACCATAAACTGAAAGAGTTAAATCTACAGCTTGAGCAACATGTACAAAAACGTACAGCGCAACTAAGACAAGTGTTAAAACAAATGGAGCAAGACCATCAGTCTTTGCTGGATTTGTTGTTTAACTTTATCAGTGTCAATCCACATTTAAACGGCCATTTTGCGCAGCATATTGCCAGGACCTGTCATTTGTTGTGTTCACATTTACAGCTGGACCCAAAAGAGCAAAAACAAATTGTAATGGCAGGGCTCCTGTCTCAGCTGGGGTTGCTTGGTATGGATACTGAGCTTTACAGCAAACCATTTCGTAGTCTGGATGGTAATGAGCGCCAGCAGTTTTATACTCACCCAGCTATGGCCCAATTAATGTTATTGCCTGCCAGCCACCTGGCTTTAATGTCAGACGTTATTTACCATCAATATGAACGTTACAACGGAACTGGCAGTCCGGACCACTTGGTAGGAACTGATATACCTCTAGGCTCACGTATTTTGGCCTTATCCCGAGATTTCTGGCTGATGATTGATAGACAGGAAGGCCAACAGGACAGCGCTTTTGCTAACGCTATACAGCAATTAAAAATGCAACAAGGCAGTTTGTACGATCCTGTACTGCTTAATATCTTGTCATCCTTGCCTGTTGAGAAGCTGTCTGGAGCAGAAATAATTGCATCCTCCCATTTTCAGGTCTCAACGGACGAACTCAAAGTTGGTATGGTGTTGGAGAGGCCTTTGTATAACGAAAGCCGGATTTTATTGCTGCCTCAAGGTCACGTCTTTACTGGGGCCAGTATTGCTAAATTGTGTCAGATTGAATCTAAACGCGAGAAAAAATGGACACTTTTAGTGTCTGCGGCTAAAGCTACGGCAGAGTAAAGTTCATGTTTGAAATCAAAACAGCACAAAGTAACGCCAGCACTGCTGAAGACCTATGGCTGGATTTGCAGCAGCAATTGGCAGGACAAGACTATCAGTTTGGCTTTGTGATGGGACACCATAGTCGTATTCCTTTGCTTGCTGACTTACCAATGCTTAGTTGCGCTGCGCATTGGATTGGTGGCAGCTCCTGTTTTGGTGTCATCACAGAGCAAGGTGTGTTTTTAAAACAGGATAGTCTGGCGGTATTGATGATCAGTGATGACGAGGGCCATTACGGCAGTGCCAGCGCTGTTATAGAGCATCAGGATATAGCCAAAGCCACACAACAGGCTCTGACTCAGGCGTTGCAAAAAGCCGGGCGGCCCTATCAGGTTCCTGAATTGGTGTGGTGTATGCAGCCACCAGGAACCGAAGAGGCTGTACTGCGACAAATAGAGAAATTGCTTGGAAAAAAAGTTCCTGTGTACGGCGGTAGTAGTGCGGACGACGATGTGTCTGGACTCTGGGTGCAATACGACGGTAAGACAATCCATCAGCAGGCCGTGGTCATTGCAGTGTTGTATCCTTCAGTCGCCATCAGTCATTTTTTTCATTCTGGTTATATTCCAACTCAACACAAAGGTATTGTGACTAAGGCTCAGGGGCGTTTGTTGCAGGAAATTGATCACAGACCTGCGGTAGAGGTCTACAGCAGTTGGTTAAATAAAAAAATCAGTGCCAACTATATGCAGGAGACCACCCTGACCCCTTTGGGGTCCGTCATTGAGCAAGGCCAGCTGGATTTACCTCTGTATATGCTGAGTTTACCTATAGATTTCCATTCGGATGGCACCATAGAGCTTTTTGCAGAAGTAGAGGAAGGTAAGGAGCTGTGTTTAATGAGCAGTGAAACGCCTAGGCTATTGAGCAGAACAGGGACTATGTGTGATTGTGCGCGCTCTGTCTTGCCTCAGCACAAGGTCAGTGGCGGCATCATTATTTTTTGCGGCGCCTGTTTACTCAGTATCAAAGAGCAGATGGGGTTGGTCTATGACAATGTCTGTACTTCGCTGGGCGGGGCTCCGTTTCTGATCGCTTTTACTTTTGGTGAACAAGGTTATGCCGTGGATCAAACCAACAGGCATGGTAATTTGATGTACGCTACTGTGTTATTCGGAGCGGAAGATGCCGACAGTTGAAAAGCTTAGAGAAAAAGTCCTGGAGCTGACCTTTGAGCGTGACAACGCTCTGCTCCATGTCAGACTGAACCAATTGTTGCAAAAAGGCCTGGATGCCATTTTAAGCTCTGATACCCTGGAAGATACCTTTAGTAAGTTTTTTGGTGTGATGGCTGAGGGGATACAGTTTGACTGTGCTGTATTGTTAAGACTTGAACCTGCGAATTTCACTCTGTTGGCTAGGCAAAACTCTCCTGACTGGCCTGAACAGGCCGATATTGGTAGTGAAGCTTTACTTGCTGCCTTGTCTGGTCGTCATTCTGTCGCTGTGTTTAATTTGCTGGTGCTGCCAGTATGGGGTGAGCAGATCAGTAATTGGTGGCCAGCTATTCATTCGGCATTGCTGCAGCGTATTCAAACCAGGGATCAGCAATTTTTATTGATACTGGGCTCGGGTTCTGTAGCGGCATTTGGACCATCCGAAGAAAAAATTGCCAGTCAGTTTATCAGCTTTGTTGCCAGTACTATCGCCAGTGTTGAAAACAAAAAACTGTATTTGGCATCTGTGTCACTGAAAGAAAAGCAACAACGTATAGAACAAAGCTTGCTGCAGTCCGAAAAAATGGCGTCTTTGGGGCAATTGGCCGCCGGTGTAGCGCACGAGCTGAATAACCCGATAGGTTTTTTGCTAAGCAACATCAATATGTTTCAAACCTATTTATCTATTTTTAAAGCCTTGCTGGGAAACTATCAGCTGCTTGACGACCAGAATCAAAGTGAAGAGGTGAAGCAACAGGCCAGGCGAGAGCTGAATGACCTCTATCAAAAGGAAGATGTTGCATTTTTGCTGGAGGATAGCGATACGCTGATTGCTGATTCACTGGAAGGTGCAATCCGGGTTAGAGATATAGTGCAAAGTCTGAGGCGTTTTTCTCACCCTGACACGGATCAGATTGAGTTGGTGGATTTAAATGAAAGTGTCGAGTCAACCATCAAAATTATTGGTGGAGAATTTAAACACGCGCTGCGTCTGAATAAACAACTTTACTCCGGTCCTTTGCTTGTGATGGGCAAATCGAATCAGATAGGCCAGGTATTCCTGAACATTATGATGAACGCCAGACAGGCTATTCATCATGACCATGGTGAGCTGAATATTAGCTCTGGGGTGCGTGATAGCGAGGCTTGGGTTGCGATTGAAGATAATGGCTGCGGTATCGAACCTGTGCATATCAACAGATTATTTGAGCCTTTTTTCACCACTAAAGATGTAGGTAAGGGCACTGGTCTTGGCCTATCACTTTGCCACAGTATTATGGTGCAACATAGCGGTCATATTGAAGTACAGAGTGAAGTCGGGTGCTTTAGTCGTTTTACTTTGTATTTTCCATTGGCAAGTCCTGCGGATCATCGGTGTTAAACTCAGGCGTTTTGTGTAAAGGTAAAGTAAGCACAAATTCAGCCCCCTGGCCAGGTGGGGAACTGACACTAATGTTACCCTTGTGCTTCTGAATAATACTGTACGACAACGAAAGACCAAGTCCTGTGCCAGTACCCACTGCCTTGGTAGTGAAAAAGGGTTCAAATATTTTTGTCAGATGCTGGGGTGCTATGCCAGAGCCTGAATCTCTGACACTGACCCTTGCTACATCACCTTCCGTGAAAATGCGAATATAAATGTCACCTGGTTGCGCCATGGCCTGAGCAGCATTGAGCAATAAGTTCATAAAAACCTGATTAATTTGCATTGACTGGCAGTACACCAAAGGCATGTCCTGCTGATAATCTTTGTGCACTGTAGCTTTGTATTTCAGTTCATTGTTGATAATACGCAAGGTGCTTTCCATACCATCTATTAGGCTGGTTTCTTTCCATTCTGAGCTATCTACATGTGAAAACTCTCTCAGGCTTTTGACTATCGACATGACTCTGGCTGAGCCTTCCAGCGACTCAGCTATTAAATCCGGCATATCCTGCAGCAAAAAGCTCAGGTTGTGCTGAGTCTGGTAGTTCTGATACCCGGTTTTCAGTTCTGCTGATGTACTTTGTTGTAGTAGTTTGCCCGCAAAGTCCAGCGCATTCACTAAGGTCTTACAATAATACTGCAAGGTTTCCAGATTCGATGAAATAAAGCCTATAGGGTTATTAATTTCATGTGCGACTCCAGCTGCCAGTTGACCTATGGCCGCCATTTTTTCGGCTTGCAGTAGTTGATTGTGTGCCTCTTCCAGTCTGTCTATTAATTTGGCTTGAGCTGCATGTTCGAGTTCCAATTGTTGCAGTGCTGATTTTAATGCCATTGAATAGGACGCTGCAGCTGTTGCATCCGTTACAGCCAAAAATATGTGCTGCACTTCACCTTCGTCAGAAAATATCGGCACAATCTGCATATTTTGATACATCAGGCCTTCGTCACCCGTCACAGGCCTTGAGCTTTTTAGTTGAAAAATATGCGGATGCTGCTCCCAGTAGGTGAAACTAATATTTTTTAATAGCAGGACAGAATCTAATTTACGCTTTAAAAACTTCGCTTTGAGTGGAAACAAGTCCAATAAATTTTTGCCAACGAGTTCTGATGCCGGCATCTTGAGTCTGTCAGCAAAAAAATCGTTCCATATCACTATATTGTAATTTGGTGTAAGTAGGCAGGCTCCAACGGGTAGCTGCTGGATCAACCGTAACGCGAGTTGCTCATCAGACATAAATTACTCCGTCTGTGATTTATTGAAGTAACAAATCCAATTGACTTGTCAAAGGATCGACTGAATCCTGTTGCAGACAAAAAAGCACTCTGGATTGAAAGTCCGAATTAGTTAAGACAAAACTAACTTCTATCAGTAAAGCCTGTTGCCAGGTTAAATGTTCGGCAGACCATGTATGCATAGTAAGCAAGGTAGGAGCTGCCAGATGAGTCTTAAAACCAAGCTGTGTTGTCAGCCCCTGTAAGCAGGCTCCGGCCAGTATATTGGTCAGCTCCAGAACAAGCTCCTCGATATCTTGCTCTCCCAAAGGTGAATCATACTGCATCAGCTCTCCTAATGCGTCACAGCCTGAATCACTTATAAGAGAGATCATCTCTCCGTTTAACTCCCCCCAGAAAGACTGTTGGGCAAGATGTTGTTGTTGCGTCGTCAACAAATTAATAAAGTCTTCGGAATTCGTTTGGGTAATATGTGGTATTGAAAGTTGTACATGAGTTTCAATTAACCTTGCCAGCGAATCCGCAGCCTGACCCATGGATATGTTGACTATCTCTTGCAAAGCATCACGCTGAATCTCTGATAAGAAGTCTGTGCTCATATCAATCCAAGCTCTTTTAGAGTGGCTGCAAGTAGTTGTCCGTCCAGCGGTTTTTTCAGAAAACGAAAAGCCCCTAAGGCACTCACCATCGCCTGAGCTTCTGGCTGAATGTCTGCACTAATCACAATCACCACAGCTTTTTCGTGGTGTTGTTTGATGTGCGACAAAACTTGATAACCGTCCATTTCGGGCATTTGTAAGTCAAGAAAAAGTACTTCAGCTAAACCTGACTCTACGGCAACTATAGCTTCTTTGCCATTTTTTGCTTCGTGAACAACTACATCCCAACCCGGAGGCAAGGCTCTTTGAATCGTTTTTCGTGACAATGCGGAGTCGTCCGCGATAGTGATTGGTATTGGCATATTAAACTCCTCGGCCCATTTTTATTTAGCGTAGACCGAAAAGTGAAAATTTGAAAATTTTGATAGTAGTATTTTGAGTAAAACAAAATTAGTAAGGCTAATCTGCTATTTCAGCAGCAAAACCACCTGCTTCCGCAGGCGGCTTGCTTTTTATAGTCCCTTAAACTTTCGTCTAACGGCCCAGGTACTTATCCAGAGTTTTATACAAACCCTGCCACATGGTTTGGTTTTTCAGTTTCAGTTTGGCTGCATTTTCGGCAAGACGAGGTGTTATTTCCTGTTGTTCTGCTAGCAATTGACTGACTTTTTGCGTCAGGCTGACGGCAGAGAGTTTTTCCAGGCAATAATCCGCCATACCAAAATCCGACATCATGGCGTGGTACTTGTGGCTCCAACTGGTCGCTATACAAGGTACACCCTGACTCAATGCATTAATAGCGCCGTGAAAACGTGAACTGATAGTAATAGAGCTTTGACCTATAAAGGCTTTCACAGCCAATGGATCTTCAATCTGAATAGTATCGCAAGGCGCTAAGCGGGAAATCTCCTGGCAGAGCTGTTGATCTTCCGTGCCTTCATGATTGACCAGTACTACGGCGTAACCCAATTCTACTAATTGATTCGCTGCAGCTGCAAAAGCTTCCACATAGTTGGTACGTTCTGCTTCGGCATTGGCGTGGTTAAACTTAGACACCACTTTGCTGTTTGGGATCAGAGCTGCAAATTTGCCTTCAATCTGTGGTAAAGCGGCGTTGCTGTGGCCTTTTAAGCCTACAGTAAAGTCAGGAGTTAATTTGACTGTATCCGGCAGGTTTGCTTCACAGCTTTGTAAATGGCTAAAAGACACAGGATCACGCACGTAAATCAGGGCAGCGCTGTGAATAATGTCCCGCATCGCTGCTTTACTTTCTTCGCTGGTGAAAGGGCCAAAAGCCTGAGGCATAAACACAAAAGGTTTACCTGCTTCTTTGAAACGTTTCACTTCACGGGCGGTATTTTGCAAAAATTTTAAAGGCCACTGATCACCATAAGCAAAACCGCTGGCCTCAAGAATTACGTCAACATCCCGCTCTGTGACCATGCCATAACGTTTCATCAGGTTACGCATTGATCCTGGTAATTTGCCAAACCATGGAGTTAAATCCAGAGCTTTGCGGCGGAAGGATACTTTTTGCCATGCACCTAATAAAGCACGTTCACGGTAGGGCAGGTTAGGGCCTGGCGATAACACCAGTTCAGTATTGTTTAAGGTTTTTAAGCCTTGTAAACAGGCCAGCAGCATCAGGTAGGCACCTTTATTGCGGAACTGCACCCCTTTAATTTCTACTAATAAGGCTTTTGATTCAGACATAAGTTAGTAACTCCGTAGCGGTTTTCTTCTCGGAGTGAGGGATCAACGCCTGCGGATCAGGGTAACCCACAGCAATCAGCATCACGACTCGTTCGAAAGGTTGTAATTTCAGTAAGCGGCCAATTTTGGCTTCGTAGTTTTCAATATCAGGCCAGTTGATTGAGCAAGACGCCAGGCCCATAGTTTCCAGTGCTAACATCAATTGCATATTGGCAAGGCTGGCATCGATATAAATCACATGGCGGTCGCGCTCAAAAGGATAAGCACTTAAATCACCGACCACAGCAAGCAGCGCTGGTATGCCATTGGCATAACCTACAGTGCCCATCGGCAGATTCGCCAGCTTATTCAACATTTCGCCTTCTGTGGCAGCAATATAGCGAAATGGCTGACGGTTACAGGCACTTGGTGCCTGAGCTGCAGCTGAAACAGCCTGTTGTAGCACGGCTTTAGGTACGCTTTGTGGCAAAAATGTACGGACAGAGCAGCGTTGCTGGCAGAGGATTAAGAACTGCTCATAACTGATGTCAGCTCGTGGTCTTTGCTCGTATGGGGCAGGTGCGGCAGGACGGCTTTGATCAAGGCGTGGTGCTATCTGTGCTTTGAGCTGAGCAAATAGTACAGGTTGAGTAGAACCTTCGGGCCACTGAGTCACAGTGAAATAGCTATCCATTACATCGTGACAGTATTTTAACAGCACTAAGTCCAAGGCCTGATGATCGGCTAACAGGTTCTGTAATGCAGTTAAAGTTTCGTCAATATAATCGAGCGCAAACAACGACTTGCGTGGAACCATGCTCAAGCCTTTTTCAAGGCGGTGAATATTTCGGCGCAAAATAACTGTCGCTATGCTGCTGCTCTCTTCGTGCAGGTGATAATGATGTCTACCGGCTGCAGTGGCGTGTTGCTCACGACGAAAATGCGGATTAAAAAAAGCATAGTACAGCGTAGCCGCCAGACGGCTCTTAGCTGCATAAGGTAACAAAACCTTATCGAGTTTTAGCCTGAGTTGTTGCAGTTGTTTTTTCATACTGTCTCTTTCTCTACCACTACACCAGAGGCTTTTACCTTGACCAGTTGCCATAACTGTCGACGGGTCCTGCTGGAAAAAAACAAAAAGAAAAATGAAGCGTAGGCGTAGGAAATAAGTGTTGCCCAAGCCGCGCCATCAATGCCCATGATTGGAATAAGCCACCAGTTCAACAGCACATTTAATACGGCACCTATACCATGACTAGCTAAAGATAAAGGCTCCTGACCTGTGATAATTAAATGCTGTCCTATCAGGTAACGAATAAAAATAAAGACTCCGGCCCAGATATGGATTTGCAGTACTGAAATACCAGCCTGAAATTTCTCACCAAAAATCAGCGGTACCAAAGGCGGCGCCACTATGAAAATGACGATAGCTATAGCCAGAGCCATCGCAAGAAAGTAACCGCAGTATTTGCGCAGTAACACTAAATAACCAGACCAACTGACCTGATGGCTTTTTAGTAGTTCCGGATAATAACGCACGGCTAAAGTAGCAGGTATCACATACCAGAGTTCAGAAATTCGGCTGACTGCGGCGTAGACACCAGCGGCCTCGATATTAATCAAACGTTCGATCATAATCAGATCAATACGCAGATAAACCACAGATAAAATGCCAGACACCCACAACCAGCTGGAGCGGCGCAATAACTCTTTGCCATGCTGCCAATTAAACCAAGCTGCTGTAAGGCGGCCTGACTCACCATTGGTACTTTTGCTATGACTTTTATAAATCTGATACTGCAATAAACCTACAGCAGCAAATTCCAGACCTACGATCCAAAACAAAGCTCCTATCCCCAAACCAAACCAAAGCGCAGCCAATTTAGCGATAAGACCCAAAACGCCAAGCGCCAATTTGCTATAAGCAAGCACCCGGAATTGGCCTAAATAATTTTGATGGTACTCAAATAGAATAAACGCATTAAACAGCTGACCGACAAAGAGCACGGCTGCACCCAATTGATAGGGTTCAAACTCGGTGGGCAGATACCAGCTAAAACCAACAAACATCAAAGACGCAAAAAACAGACCTGCCAGCAGGCGTAGCCAGGTCGCTGTGAATAATATTTGCTGGCCTGTGTGCAGATCCGGTGCTGATTGCACCGACTTTTGTACCAGATTGTTTAAACCCAGATTGGCCAGAGGAGCCAAAAATGCACTCCAGGTCATTACGATTGAGTAATAACCTGTCACTTCAGGGCCCAAAAACCGAGCGACAATAATAGTTATTAAAGCGCCTGCTGCCAGCTTTACTAAACGTTCACCTAATAAAGCAACGGCATTTGCTTTGGCAACTCGAATTAAAAACTTAACCACGTCGTTTCGCTTTGTAACGCTTTATAGCCCGGGTGATGCGCCAAATATGCTGTAAAGTGTATGAATAAACACTGAACACCAGCAGGAACAACAGCAGCATAATCAAATCAGGCACCATCAGGTATTCACCTAATACGCCAACTGTTGCGAGCATGCAGGAAAAAGAAGTGATGACCACTAAAGCCTGACGGGAATTGAGACCAAGACGCAGGAAGATATGATGCAAGTGCTCGCGGTCCGCTAAAAACGGCGACTGACCTTTACGGATCCGACGCAGCATAATAGCCACCATATCCATCAGAGGCACAGCGATAACCCATAAGGCTGTGACAGGACGGAAACTGGCCGTATCGCTTTGGGTACCAATAATCAACAGCCAAATTACGGTAAGGCCAATCAGCATACTGCCGGCATCACCCATAAAAATTTTACCTTTTCCTTTTCCTACTATATCCAGGTTAAATAGTAGATAAGGGATCAGTGCAAAGACCAGAACCATGGGTAAAACCGCGTGTTCCAGTTGTCCCCCCATACCCATCATCAGAGTCACAGAGACAAAAGTAACACCACTGAGCATACCTGCTAAACCATCTATACCATCAATCATATTAAAAGCGTTGATGGCTGCTATTACAGCAATCAGTGTGACAGGAATGCCGATATAACCCAGAGTCACATCACCCAATGAAAACAAATTACCTAAATTGCCCAGATGCAACTGCAGACCATAGACCATGGCTGAGCCTATCAGTAGCTGCACACAAAGCCTTAATTTGACACTTAGGTCCATAAAATCATCAAACACACCCAAAATGACAATAGTGCCGCCACACAGCAGGTAGTAATAATGCACGTTGTCAGGTAAACCGAACCAGGCCAGAGTTAAACCTACGCCTATAAAGATAGATATGCCGCCAATCAGTGGCACAGAACCTACGTGTTGTTTGCGGCCTGCGGGTTTATCCACCAATCCCACTTTGACAGACAAAGGGATCAGAATAAAAATGGCGGTTAAGGTAAGGATAAAGGTGGTAATAAACAGCTGCAAATGTTCTGTCATGTGTTTTCCATCGGCTTTTTAGCCTGAAATAATGCGAACTGACCCAATCGAAATAGGCCTGATTATAGGTGAAGAAATCGGGGCTGACTACGGCAGGCAAGAGATAAAATTGAAAGGAATAACGACTTTGTCAGAAAATAATGCTCTAATTGTTATTTCTGTCACAATCTTTGTGACTGCATTGCGTTTTGATTGATTTTTATGCGCTGAATCAAGGCGTTGGCGAACACTATTTCTTTAACAGAGTTCAGATTTTTAAGGTTTTCATCAACCAGGATCTGTGCTGTTGACACAGGAAACCCGCTGTGAACAAAGCAGTATTGATTATCACCAATATGGGGCCTAAAGCCTCTGCGCCTTTCCAGGGGCAGTTTGTTACTAATCAGATGTTGGCGCTGAAAAAGCGTCAGGCAGTTAGTTATTTTTATATGACCTGGCATAACGATGGCATGCTGAACCGGCTACTCAAATACCCGGTGTTATTCTTGCGGTTTTTCTGGTCGGCTATTTTAAGTTTCAAAAGCTATGACATTATCCATGTCCACTTTTTTTATCCGACTATCTGGCTGGCATTGGCTTACAAGTGCTTGCGTAAGCCTTCGGTAAAAATAGTGGTCACCTGCCATGGCAGCGACATTTACCATTATCAACCTTTTGGTGCATTGTATCGCTGGTGTTGTGGTTTTGTTGACCAGTGGATATTTACCAGTGAAAAACTCAAAGCGAAAGCCTTTAGCACAGATCCAAGGTCCATAGTGTTATCGGCTGGCATAGCTCAGCTCTACGCCGATGCTACACAAGCGAGCAGAGCTGAAAAAGACATAGATGTGCTTTATGTTGGCGCTCTGGATAAAAACAAAGGTATGGACAGGCTGATCGCTTTGCTGCCGCATTTAAAAGACAAAGCTATCTGTGTTGTGGGCGCTGGTCCATATAAGGCAGAATTCGAGCAGCTCAAGACTCAGTACCCTAATTTGCAAGTACTTGCAGGTCAGGGCGCGGAACAATTAAAGCTTTTGTATCAGCGCAGTAAATGTTTTTTAAGCTTATCGCGCAACGAATCTTTTGGTTTGGTGATGACAGAAGCAATGGCGTGTTATACCCCAGTCATAGCGACTTTAACAGATGGCTCTGCAGAACAATTAGGCGCAGACTCATTTTGGGTCATAGCACAAACAGATGAACAGCTTTTGCAGCAGCATCTGCTGGAAAAAATTCAGCAGCTATTAAGTTTGTCGGACTCAGACTATACCGCATTACAGCACTTGGGTTATCAGCATGCCAAAGACTGTCTGGTGGACTATGTCGCTGAGGAAATCCAACAGCTGTACAAAGCGTTATAAACAAATTTTTAGGACAAGGGTAAATACAACCATGGCAATACAACCTGAAGTGGTACCAGTAGGTGGCATTGGGGTAATGGCGTTCAGTAACATGAATGAGCTGGTCAATTATGTGATTCAGGACGACGGCAGTGTTTTTTCCGGCTCGGCAATCGCCATGAACCCGGAAAAAGTGATAGCAGCTGGTAAGAATCCGGAGCTGATGAACATTCTGAACAAAGCGGACATCCGCTATGCCGATGGTATGGGTGTGGTGAAAGTCATGCGGCGCAAATTGGGCCGTAAAGTAGAACGCATTCCTGGTTGTGAACTGTGGCAGGCTTTAATGGCAAAAGCTGCAGTGACCAAAACCCCGGTATTTTTAGTCGGAGCCAAACCTGCAGTGATGGCCGAAACAGTAGAAAAACTGACGGCTATGGGTGTTAATGTAGTGGATGCTCAGGACGGCTATTTTAAAGATGAAAATGAACTAATCCGCCGCATAAGCCAAAGTGGTGCTCGCATTGTTACTGTCGCCATGGGCTCTCCTAAGCAAGAGCTTTTTATCGGTAAATGCCAGCAGCAATTGCCAGATGCCTATTATATGGGCGTGGGTGGCACTTATGATGTATTCACAGGTCATGTGCAAAGAGCGCCAGCCTTGTGGTGTAAATTGCATTTAGAGTGGGCTTACCGCTTATTATCTCAACCGTCCCGTATTGGCCGGCAAAGCAATTTAGTGACTTATGCCTGGTTATATTTGACCAACAAACTCTGATTACAACCATTAGAAAAACAGAGAGAATTTATAGTGCAGCAACAGTCCGATTTACCTCTGATCAGCGTCTATATGCCCACTTTCAACAGAGTGGATATGGTGCAGCGTGCGATTCGTTCAGTATTGGCGCAGGATTATCCTCATCTTGAGCTTCTGGTGGTGGATGACGCCTCCACGGACACGACCTGGGATACCTTAAACCGGATTTATGCCGATGAACCTCGCGTTCGTTTGTTTCGGCAGGAGAAAGGGCAGGGAGCCTGTGCTGCACGTAATTTGGCAATAGCAGAAGCGAAGGGCGAGTTCGTGACTGGCCTGGATGACGATGACGAGTTTTTGCCTAACAGGCTAAGCTCTTTGTTTCAGGCTTACGATGATCAGTACGCTTTTGTCTGTTCAAGCTACTTTTGGGATTACGGTACTATCCGCAAGCAGCTTTACCCTGATGCCGCTATTGTCGGCTTAAAAGAGCTGTTAGATGTGCATTGCTTATCGAATCAGGTGTTAGTAAAACGCAGTAGAATGCTCGCTCAGGGTGGCTTTGACGTTCAGCTGGCGGCTTTTCAGGATTACGATATGTGGATCAGGCTGGTTGCTGCATACGGTAAAGCGTTGCGTTTGGCTGAAGCTACTTATGTAGTGCATGTGGGTCATGAATTAGGCCGCATTACCACCTCACCAAAACGATTAGCGGCACAAAGCTATTTCGTAGAAAAACACCTGCCTTTGATGAATGAACGCAATAAACAAAACCAGCAATTTTATCGACTGGTGATGGAGCAACAGCAGCTTTCTTTGCCACGTTTGTTGTTTTTCTGTCGTTATGGCTTGTGGGCAACTAAAATCCGTTATTACCTGAAACAAAAATTACAGTGGGCTATCAAGTTCCGGCAGCAGCTGTTGAGCAAAGGCATTAAAGGATTATTTTCGAAAAAATGAGTCAGAATCTAGTGGCCCAAGCCAACTTTGTCAGCCTAAGTGTTGTGTTGTTTAAACGTTTTTGGTTGTTGTTACTCGCAGCCACCGTATTGGGCGCAGCTGCTTTGTACATAGTACAGCTGAGCACTACAGCGCGTTATCAGGCCCTAGCTGTAGTAAGTTTAACTGACTGGCAAACAGAACGTTTAACGCGACGTGACAATCCAGCCGATAAAAATCCAGCCAATGTAGGTGGAGCCTCAGCGGATGAAATGTCCAGAGCTTTAGTCTTACTGAAAGACCCGGACTTTTTTCAATCGCTGTCACGAGCTGCTAATGCCGGGCAATTGAGTGTCGAGCATAAAAGACGTGGCAATCTGGTCACTCTGAAGTGGAGCAGTAGCTCAGCGCAAAGCGCTGAAGCTGAGCTGGCTTTGGTTCTAAAGCAATGGGATCAACAGTGGCGACAGCGTTTTATCCAACAAAAACAACAGGAGTTGCTTGTTACAAAGCAGCTGCCAGAGACTGAAGTGGTCAAGCATCGGCAAGAACAGTTACAGTTTGAACTGGACTACGCGCAGCAAGCTCAGCCTTTTGCACTACAGCTACTGCAAAACCCGGAAGCTCCATTAAAAAGCCAGAGCCCTGCCTTGTGGCTGATGCTGTTATTTGGCGCTTGTTTTGGGTTTAGCTGTGTTTTTATTTTGTTGATGTTATGGCGGCTTTAATGCGACTTCAGGGCTTTTTCCAGCAGATCCAGTGGCTGGATAAACTCATTCTCATCTTGTGTAGCTGCTATCTATTGGTAGATGCCTGTAATGGCTTTTTACTCAATCAGTTGGGTCGCAGCTTTGGCCTGTCTGCTTTGTACAAAGTGATGATGTTGCTGCTGATGCTGCTCTCTTTAAGTCTGCGCAGCGGCAAAGCATTTTTGCTTTTTCCCGGACTTTTTGTGTTATTGCTGCCCGGGGCTTTTTACAGCTGGTTGCAACTGGGCGGATCTTTAGCTGCAGATCTGGGGTTACTGCTTAAACTGATTTCGCCTCTTATCGCTTTTTATTACCTGCTGTCATTGGCGCGGCTTGATAGCCAGTTTGCCTTACAATTTTTGCATCAGGTTTTTGTGTTCAACTACCTTATAGTACTGGTGAATTTTATTCTGGGTGCTTTGGGCTATGGCTACACCTCATATTTGCCACAAGAACATCTGAGTAAAGTGGATTTAGGCAGTAAAGGTTTCTTTAATGCGGCTAACGAACTCTCTGTTGTGCTGTTGGTATTATCCGCCTGGCTGTTGCATTACTACTGGCAAAAACAAAAGCTGATTTTTATTGCTGTGGCGGCGAGCTCCGTCTGGTGTGCCAGTTTAATGCTGACGAAAACCGGCTTATTGGGTTCTTTGATTTTAGTCTTGTTAATCCCGGTCACCCCCTGGTTGAACCGTTTGAACTGGTCAAAGCTGGCCTTGGTTGCTGCGTTATTAGCGGTCAGTACTACGCTGGTGATTTGGCAAGCGCCGCTGCTGTTAGCTCAGCTGGGGTTAGCTGAAAAGTTGCAGCACATCTATCAGCAGCAAGGCCTGTTGGGCGTGCTGTTGTCATCACGTGATAAATACGCTGCTGAAATCTGGCACGTGGTTAGTTTTTATTACAGTGACTTGCATCGACTGTTTGGAGTGGGGTTGATTGGCGTTTCAGAACATCTGTGGAAGTTTTGGGCCGAGTCTGATCCTTTTGATTTATATATTTTTTATGGTGTAGCAGGTCTATTGTTTTTCTTCTGGGTTTTTATAGGTTTTATTGCGCAGAATTTAAGGCTGTGCCGGCTTTTTGCCTCTGATATCGCCGCCACTCTGGTGTTGCTCAATCTGTTGTTGCTGATGGTGTCCTGCATTGCCGGTCATGTGATCAGTTCTGGCATGTTGTGGCCTGTCTGGGGTTTTATTAACGCTGCAGCTTTGATCCAGTGCCAGTTACAGCAAAATCATCGGGAGCCACAGCATGCTGCGCAGTGATTTTGTCCGAAAACTGCTGAACAATAGCCTGGCTCATGGCCTGAACTTCGGCTCGCGCTGGTTATTAAACTTAGTGGTGGCCCGACAGCTGCTTGCCAGCGATTTTGGTGTCTTTAGTTATATTTACATGCTGGCGAATTTGTTTTTCCCAACCATAGCTTTTGGCGTTAGTTTTTATCTAATCCACTATTCTGCTAAACAGCAGCAAATCAGTTTGTTATTCAATAGCTTGGTATTAAGTTTTATTGTGTTTTTGCTGTTATGTATCGCAGCTGTCGGTATAGATTATTGGATTAACGACACTGTGCCTTATTACCTTTACCTGCTGAGTTTACTGATTGGTTTGATCTGGGCTATCAGTCAGGCAATATTTTGTTACCTCAAAGGCCGGCAGCAATTTTTTGTTGAGGTGAAATCACAGTTTGTTGGCGCTCTGAGTTTACTGCTGGTTGTTGCATTGCTATTTGCCGGAGTCATCACACAACTTGATGCCATGTTGGAAGCTGTGTTGGTGGCGAGTTTATTGCCAGTGCTGATGGGATTGAATGTGTTATGGCCTGAGTTAAAAGCAGGAGCAGGGCCTTATTTTAAAAACTTTTCCAGCTACTTTGGCTGGCAGGACATCAGGCATAGGCTGCATTTTGCTCTGCACGATGTATTTGCCATTATTATGACCAATATTCCTTTTATTTTTCTGGCTTTATTCAGTACCTTGCTGGCTCTGGGGCAATTTCGCAAACTGTTCATTTTATTTATGCCTATTACCTTATTGCCTGTGATTTTTTCGCAGGTATTTTTAAGCAGGTTAAGTCGTCTGACTGACTTGCGGGCCAAACTGGGTTTTTTCCGTAAAGTTTTTGTCTTTACCTTGCCTGTTTTATCCTTGCCTTATCTGTTGATGTGGCCCTTGGGTGACTGGTTGTATCAGCTGTCTTTTAACGAAGCGCTGGACCCTGACCATCTGCTGATGCTGCACTTGGTGCTTGCGACTTTATGGATCACTTTGCTGAAAACCTATTTTGAAGTACTGCTGACTTCGCTTGGTGCCAATCACTACAAAGCTATGCTGGTGACTTTGGCTGTGGTGTTAACTGCTTTGGCCTATTGCTGGTTTAATTACAGCCTGACAGTGGAACTAACAGCCTGGTTATTTTTAACTGGTAATCTGCTTATTACCACTATGCTGGTGGTCACTTGTGTCTGGCAAATCAGGCGTCAAGGCAGGATTTTGCAGGCTCTTTAATAAAAAAAGCCAGTCTGAACCAGACTGGCTTTTTCTTCGAGGGATAAGCTTAGTGTGCTGAGCGCAATGGGCCTACCACGTTGATCAGACTGTTTTTACTAAAGTCCAAATCACCAAAACCTTTGTGGTTCACCAGAATGACGATAATGTCAGCTTTTAAACCCTGCTCAACAGACACCAATTCAACATTGGACGCCAGCTTATTGGTTTTTTCGACATTAGGTTCAACCGCATAGATTTTCCCCTGATAAGCTTGTGCTAAGTCGTTGACTATATGCAAAGCCGGGCTTTCACGTAAATCGTCAATGTCCGGTTTAAAGGCCAGACCAAAACAAGCCACTGATGGTTTGTGCAGCGCATGGTTCGCTACTGTCGATAATATCTTTTGTAGTACCCATTGAGGTTTAAAATCATTGACTTCACGGGCAGTGCGGATCAGCTTGGCTTGCTCTGGTGCTGAATGCACAATAAACCAAGGGTCTACCGCAATACAGTGGCCACCTACACCAGCGCCTGGTGTCAGAATATTTACGCGAGGGTGGCGGTTTGCCATTTTGATCAGTTCCCAGACGTTGATATCCAGTTCATCACAGATCAGCGATAACTCGTTAGCAAAAGCTATATTGACGTCACGGAAGGCGTTTTCTGTCAGTTTTGACATTTCTGCGGTACGGGCGTCAGAAATCAAACACTCGCCGGTGACGAAGGTCTGGTACAGAGCTTTGGCTTTCTCAGAGCAGGCTGGAGTTAAGCCACCTACTATCCGGTCGTTCGCAATCAGTTCATAAACAACACGGCCAGGCAACACACGCTCAGGGCAATAGGCCACATGAATATCCGGCTGCGAAGAATCGGTAGGTACTGTTAAATCCGGACGGGCTTCGCTGATCCACTGACAGATTTTTTCTGTGGTACCGACTGGGCTGGTGGATTCCAGCACCACTAAGTTACCTTTAGCTAATACTGGGGCAATAGATTTTACCGCTGCTTCAACATAAGTTAAATCCGGAGACAGATCATCAAAAAATGGCGTAGGTACAGCTATCATAAAAGCATCGGCTGCTACAGGGCTAGTTTGTGCTGATAAATACCCACCTGTTACTGCTGCATGTACCAGCATGTCCAGTTCAGGTTCGACAATATGAATTTTACCCTGGTTGATGGTATCGACGGCGAGTTGATTCACGTCTATACCAATCACGCGTAATTTGCGTGATGCCAACATAGCTGCCGTAGGCAGGCCTATATAACCTAAACCAATCACTGACACCGTTTTAAACATAACGAACTCCATTAACCTTGTTGGCTCTTTCTTTGCTGACATCTTATCACAGCACGCCTGAAAGCTTAGATGACGAAGCGTGGCTGTTGAAAAAAATTTTTAATAAAATAACAGTGTTAGCTGAATGGCCGCTTAGCGACTCTGTGGTATCTTTGCATACCCGCCGTACTTGAAGTTGCAGCTTTGTTGACTGCGCGCTCTTGCTGCAGCATCAATTATTCAGGGTTTAAACCGTGACTGATACAGTTCAAGGATCAGAAAGTGAAAGATTTTTTAGAGCCTTTTTTATACCCGCAGAATATATTTCTCTGGTTGTTTTTTTTCGCCTGTCTGTACTATCGCCGTAAAGGCTTGTGGCTGTTGCTGATTTGGTTTTATTTAAGCGGCAATACGCTACTGGCTAATCAGGTGCGTAACTGGTACAGCAGCCAAATCAGTACGGCAGAACTGCCGGCTAATTTCAGCGGTGATTATGTGCTGCTCGGCTGTGGTGGCAATGAACACAGTCTGCCTGACTGCGCCAGCAACAGAATTAATCAGCTGGCACTGATGATTAATACGCAGCAGCGGCCTGTTCATGTTTATATGACGACCTTGCACTGCTCGCCTTATGAAGCCTTGTTAAAACAAAAAACAGAATATGCTGCAATTTCTTGCTTTGACGGCGGCCCTACCACTTATCATGAGTTTGGTTCGTTATCGAAGAAACTGGATAACACCAAAGACTATTTGTTTATCAGCAGTGATTATCATGCGCTCAGAGTGAAAAAATTATCGCAGATGCATCAGCTCAATGCGCAGGTCTATGCGGCGTCCAGCGCGACCTTCAGGCCTGTGAACTGTGGTTGGAATTGTTTATTGACGGTGAATTTGTCGAACTATGATTTATTCTCAAAGCTTGCTGCTGAGACTGCGAGTTTGCAGGTGTACTGGCTGACCAAAGACTGGACTGACTGGTATACCCCGCGTTCTTGAATCGATCTGCAGGTCATGGTCCAGACGAATAGAAGGGCGACCATGAAGGTCGCCCCTACATCTACTTACTTTTTGTGTGCCTATGGCGTATAGAGTTAACGGGCGTTACGGATAATTTCCTGCGCCATTAAATCTGCCACTTCGTTGGTAGGTTTTTGCTGCGCATCCGCACGTTCGAAGATGGTGATCAGCGTTTGGTAAATTTGTTTTACCTTGGCAGTAGATTCTTCAGCGTTGTAGCCTTGTGCACGCATTTCCATAGCGACGTTGATGATGCCACCTGCGTTGATCACATAATCCGGTGCATACAGAATGCCTTTTTGGCGTAACAGTTCACCATGACGACTTTCTTTAAGCTGATTGTTAGCACAACCTGCAATGACTTTACATTTCAGCTGAGGAATAGTGCTGTCGTTGATAGTGGCACCTAAAGCACAAGGCGCGTAAATGTCAGCGTCTGCGGCATAGATTTCATCCAGACCTACAGCTGTTGCATTAAACTGAGCCACAGCGCGGCTAACAGCGTCCTGATTAATGTCTGTGACTATCAGTTTGGCGCCTTCGTTGTGCAGGTATTCACACAGGTAAAAACCAACGCTACCTAAACCCTGGACTGCGACCGTCAGACCCTTTAAATCATCAGTACCAAACTTGTGTTTAGCTGCGGCCTTGATGCCACGGTAAGTTCCAAGAGCGGTAAATGGGCCAGGGTTACCACTTAAGCCTTCCAGACCTGCAACATAAGGCGTCTCTTTGTTAACCATCATAATATCGCCAGTGGTGATATTCACGTCTTCTGCGCTGACATAACGGCCACTTAATGAATGGACAAATTGACCAAACTTACGGAACAGCGCTTCAGATTTGATTTTCTTCGCATCGCCAATAATTACGGCTTTACCGCCACCCAGTGGCAAACCTGCCATGGCGTTTTTGTAAGTCATGCCGCGTGACAAACGTAAAACGTCGACTACGGCATCTTCATCAGCCACATAATCCCACATACGGCAGCCACCTGTTGCTGGGCCTAAGGCTGTGCTGTGAATAGCAATAATGGCTTTTAAACCAGTGCTTTCATCACTGCAGAATACGACTTGCTCATGGTTATCAAATTCAGGATGGTTAAATACAGCCACGACTTGTTCTCCGTTGATATCAGTCACCACGCCAGATAAGGCGGGGTGTTAGGGCTTTTTTGCGCCGCGGAATGTACCATTTCGGGTCTGCTTTCGCTATCGATCTTTAAAAACAAAATCTGGTAAGACCAGGTGATTGTCGACAATCTAAGCTGGCTCTTGATTGTCTGGATTGAGTCACATAAAGTAGCGCCACTTGAAGAAAGGAAAATAAAGATGGCAGAACAAATTACCCCGGAACAGCAGGAACAGGCAAACAGTGAATGGGTTCGCACTCAGTTCCAAAAAGCAAACCAGTATCTGGCGGAAAAAGGCATATTGCCAGACAACGTGGCTGTGTCTGAATCTCGTTATTTAACACCATTAATGGCGATCTGGAAGATTAAGGCACAAGATCGTAAAGAGTATTGGGTAATTAGTGGTGATTTACCTACAGATCATATGGCGTTATCAGCGGCTAAAGATGCGCGGGAAGCAGTCCGTGCTTTCTCTTTGCACTGGCAATTAAAAGCCGAGCAAATTATGAATTCTGGCACCATAGATCAAACTAAAGTCGACTTTGCCAACCTGCTGGTTAACAGAGCTCATGGTTTGTATGATTTATTTAATAAAGATGAACTGTGGAAATCATCTAACTAAGCTGGTATTGAGTATATAAATCTTTACAAGGCTTCGGGACGCGTTGTACGTCGTATGAATTTCAGCTTCGAACCAGATAAAAAAACCGCCTTAGGCGGTTTTTTTATCTGGTCTATGGATTACCTTACTCGGTAAAGTACCAGTAGCCTTTATTAATCAGCAAAGTGATCAGCTGTAATCGACCATGGTCCGAGGCAAAATGTATGCAATCTTGCTGGCTCAGGCTGATTTGATCCGTCAGTTTTTTTATGGTTTCAAGTTCTGGCGCCGGCACCAAAAAGCGGTCACCGTTGATAAAAAGCTGGATATCTGCTGAAGCTGTGGCTTGATAATACAAAGTGCGTAAGCCACCTAATTTGGCCAGTACCGAACCTTCTTCCAGATACTCTGCTATCTCATCTGCTTCATAATGTGGATCAGGCTCAGTGGTATCCAACTCATGTTTAGCATGGCTTATATAGCTACCAAACCACTGTGCAGCCAAGTCTTTGTCATCTAACAGTTGACGTAACAAGTCCTGCACCTGGGTCAAATCCTGCGGGCTGATTGCCCCAACAGAATCTGGCACCTGACGTGTTGGATCAGTAAAACGCTTGCCCGTGATGTCCTGATCAATCAGGTGATCCGCCAGACCTGTCAGTAAATCTTTTTGCGCAGGCGCTCGAAAACCTACTGAATAGTTCAGCGAAGGATCCAAAGAAATACCGTCATGTGGACAGCCTGGCGGAATATATAAAATATCACCAGGCTCTGTGATCACATCAATACAGTCAACGAAAGGCGTGACCTGCAATAAACGCGGGTGAGGGCAGTGCTGTTGTAAGCTGCTATCCGGCATACCCACACGCCAATGGCGTTTGCCCTGACCCTGAATAATAAATACATCGTACTGATCCAGATGCGGACCTACGCCACCACCAGCAGTCGAGAAGCTCACCATCAAATCATCGATACGCCAGTTCGGAATAAAACGAAATGGTTCGATCAGAGCGGCGGATTGTGGATGCCAGTGATCGACGGCTTGTACTAACAGAGTCCAGCCTTCTTCACCTAAATGACTGAAATCTTCAAAAGGGCCAGTGTCCATATCCCAGACTGCATTTTTGTTCGTGACAATGCGGGATTCAATCTCTTCCTCACCAGCAAGACCTGCCAGTTCGTCCGGACTGATAGGGTCAACGAAGTCCCTAAAGCCAGCTTTGATCAACAAAGGTTTTTTCTGCCAGTACTCTGCTAAAAACTGTGCTGAAGTTAATTCATTTAAAAATAATTGGTACATAGTTCACCATAAAAACAGGGCGATAATACCCTTCATATTTGAAACTGCCTTTGCGTTACCCGCGCTCTTCACCCCAATCACATAGTTTTCCTATGCTCTTGGGGATTCACTCGCTTGCCGCCTTGCCGCAATTCCAACTATTTTAGGTACGTGTCGCCCTGCTAAAGTATTTAAAGTGCTGATTAGTTTAGTTTAATAAATCAACCAATTCGATAGCCGCGCCTAAGTAGTTATCCGGACGCAGCGCTTTGAGTTCTGCTTTTACTTCTGCAGGCAACTCTAATTTATCGATAAAAACAGCTAAGTCAGCTGGCGTAATACGCTTGCCACGGGTCAGTTCTTTTAGCTTTTCATATGGCTGTTCAATGCCATATTTACGCATCACTGTTTGTACCGGCTCTGCCAGTAATTCCCAGTTCTGATCCAACTCGCTTAACAGGTTGGCTTCGTTCACTTCCAGTTTGCTTATGCCTTTGAGGCTCGCATGGTAGGCAATCACAGTGTACGCAAAACCTACACCTAAGTTACGCAACACAGTCGAGTCTGTTAAGTCACGCTGCCAGCGCGATACAGGTAACTTGGACGACAAATGCTGGAATATGGCATTGGCTAAACCCAGGTTACCTTCGGAGTTCTCGAAATCTATTGGGTTGACCTTGTGCGGCATAGTGGATGAACCAATTTCACCAGCAATAGTGCGCTGTTTAAAGTGGCCTAACGCTATATAACCCCAGACGTCACGGTCGAAGTCGAGCAGGATAGTGTTAAAGCGAGCTATGGCGTCAAATAGCTCGGCAATATAGTCATGTGGTTCAATCTGAGTGGTGTACGGGTTCCAGCTTAAACCCAGGCTAGTGACAAACTCTTCGGCAAACTGATGCCAGTTCAGGTGAGGGTAGGCAGATAAATGGGCGTTGTAGTTACCTACAGCGCCGTTGATTTTACCCAGCAATTCAACCTTGGCAATTTGTTCACGCTGACGCTTTAAACGCATGTACACGTTCGCCATCTCTTTACCTAAAGTGGTTGGAGAGGCTGGCTGACCGTGGGTACGGGCCATCATAGGAATGGCTTTATACTTCTGTGCTAAATCTTTAATCTCATTCAATAATTGGTCGCACAATGGCAGCAGTACTTCGTCACGGGCTGCACCTAACATCAAGCCATGGGACAGGTTATTGATATCTTCTGAGGTACAGGCAAAGTGAATAAATTCACTGATCGCAGCTAATTCGGCATGACCAGCCACTTTTTCTTTTAATAAATACTCTACAGCTTTAACGTCGTGGTTAGTCGTGCGCTCAATGTCTTTTACACGCTGTGCGTCAGCAAGGCTGAAATTGTCGACAATTGAGTTTAATAGTGCATTTGCGCTGTCGGAAAAAGCTGGAACTTCAGTGATAGCAGCTGTTGCTGCTAATTTTTGCAACCAACGCACTTCCACAGTGACCCGGAATTTGATTAAACCATACTCACTAAAAAACTCACGCAGCTCGCTGGCTTTTGAGCCATAGCGGCCATCTACAGGGGAGATGGCGGTTAATGCTGATAATTCCATTAGGTGCTCCTATGAATGGGTTGGGGCAATAGTGTGTAAAACGGATTTGACTTCATTGAGCAGAGCTTTACGTTTGAAAATAAAATGCAAACGACTGCCGCCGGCCTGACGCCACAACACTACGGCGCGAATAGCTGCTAATAACAAAGCACGAACTTTATGCTGGACCAGAGGTAGCTTAAGCAGTTCTGGTTGACCTGCGACCTGAATGCGGGTGCCCAAAGAGCTGATGCATTCAACATAAATGTCAGCCAGATTGGCAATGATGTTTTCATCGGTAATAGCAAAGTGCTGTAGCTGCTGCTCTAAGCGCGATAATCTTTTGCTTAAATTATCCAGATTGTCGCCGCTTTTTGTTAGTTTACGCTCCAGCGCTATCACTGACACCACATAGCGGGTCAGCTCTACGTCTTTACGCTGGTTATCACCCAGTTGTTCGGCCAGACACTGATAGCCGGCTTGCAGATTGGCAATATCTTTACCGTAAATATCCAAAGGTTGCTCAGGAGACAAATTAGCGATACTGGCTAAACACAGCTGCATATCGGCCAGCGCTACGTCATTGGTACGAGTGACTTGCTGAAGCAGCTTAAGTGCTTGGCACATACCCGCCAGCGCAAGGGTTTGAGTCTGAATACTTGGTTGCATAAGTTACTGTATGGCCGAATTAATAATGCCACCGCCCAAACAAATCTCATCGCTGTAGAACACTGCAGATTGGCCTGGCGTAACGGCTTTTTGAGGCTGATCAAATACCACAACCACAGTGCCATCCGGCATTGGGGTCAGGGTGCATGGAATATCGGTCTGACGATAACGGGTTTTGACAGTGCAGCGCAGCATCTGCTGTGGTCCTGTGCGGTCGACCCAGTGCAGTTGGTTCGCCACTAAACCTTTGGAGAACATACTAGGGTGGTCATGACCCTGGGCCACGATAAGACGGTTATTGACCAGATCTTTAGCCACCACATACCAGGGCTGATCATCACCATCTTTTAAGCCACCAATACGTAAACCTTTACGCTGGCCTAAGGTGTGGTACATCAGGCCGTCGTGCTGGCCAATTTTATCGCCGTCTACGGTGAAAATATCACCAGGCTGAGCGGGCAGATACTTTTGCAGGAAATCTTTAAATTTACGCTCGCCGATAAAACAAATGCCTGTGCTGTCTTTTTTATCGTGAGTAATTAAACCTTGTTCTTCAGCAATAGCGCGGACCAGTGGCTTTTCCAGATGGCCAACAGGGAACAGGGTTTGCGCCACATGTTCTTCGCCTATGGTGTAGAGGAAATAGCTTTGATCTTTATTGCTATCCAAACCACGCAATAACTGCCAGTGGCCCTCGACTTCACGGCGCTGAACATAGTGGCCTGTGGCTATATAGTCGGCGCCTAAAGCTTCTGCAGCAAATTCAAGGAAAGCTTTAAACTTAATTTCCTTGTTGCACATAATATCCGGGTTCGGCGTACGGCCAGCTTTGTATTCAGCCAGAAAATATTCGAAAACGTTGTCCCAGTATTCAGCGGCAAAGTTGACTTTATGCAGTTTAATACCGAGCTTGTCGCAAACGGCCTGAGCGTCCTTTAAGTCTTCCGCAGCAGCGCAGTATTCGCTGTCATCGTCTTCTTCCCAGTTTTTCATAAACAGGCCTTCGACCTGATAACCCTGTTGCATTAACAGGTAGGCTGAGACTGAAGAATCAACACCGCCGGACATACCGACTATGACTTTTTTGCTGCTGTTATCTGACATTACACCGCACTTTTAACTGGCTGGATGGGAACGGGCGCGGATTATAGCACCAAATTCTTTGCCAAAAAATGTTAATAAGCGGGAATCTGCGGCTGTGTTTTTAATCCGGGTTAAAGACGACACTTTTTATCAGACTCAGAGGTAGTGACCGCTTCAGTTCAAACTCTCTGATGGCATCCGGCACCAGTTGGCTGCGGGCAGGTAACTGATGCTGTTGTAATTCAGTCAGGCTCAACCAGTGCAAGGCCAGAATGTCGCTGTCTTGTGGCTGATACTGGGCTGGTAAATCTGTCGGCGTAAAGACAAAGTTGACCCGAACATAAAAATGGCCATTGGCTGCTTTTAGTTGTGAGATCCCAAGCCAGGCATCAGGCTCTAAGCTCAGGCCCGTCTCTTCGCGTAATTCTCTTATGACGGCACTGATTAAATCCTCGTTTTCCTCTACATGGCCTGCAGGCTGATTCAGTACCAGGCGGCCTGAGCTTTTTTCTTTTTCTTCGACCAATAAATAACGGCCCTGAAAATACACCACAGCGGCGACGGTTAAATGCAACAAAGGGCGTGACATAAACTACAGGCTCCTTAAAAACGTGGTTAAGTAAAAAGACGATGGTGAAAAAACAACATGCCCGACTATTTATGCCATATATGAACAAAAAAACCGATCTTTTGTTGTAATTGCAGCAAAACGCCCATAAATCGTTAAAGTTGCTAAAGTGGTCGGGCCGCAGAACCCTGTTTTCCGGCTGACATTTCAGTAATATAAAGTGCGACAGGGGCAGGCTGCTGCTACTTCTGTCGTAAAGCCGATGTCCTTGACTAGGCTCTTAGAATGAGCGCTGTTATACTCGGACACCACGAGTAACTGTAACGTTTTAAACAGCCCGGAGAGGACACACAGGTTCTGTCTGGCTAACGACTCAATTTTGCTGTAATTCCAGGAAACGATATGACCACCTCAAAAATTATCTACACTATTACGGACGAAGCCCCGGCACTGGCCACTTATTCTTTTTTACCTATAGTGGAAGCTTTTGCCAAAACAGCTGACATTGAAGTTGAAACTCAGGATATTTCTCTGGCTGGCCGTATTGTTGCCTTATTCCCTGAATTTCTGACTGAAGCACAGCGTCAACCTGACGCTTTAACTGGCTTAGGCGAGTTGGCAAACACGCCAGAAGCCAACATTATCAAGCTGCCAAATATCAGTGCTTCAATCCCGCAATTAGTGGCTGCGATTAAAGAGCTGCAAGCCAAAGGCTATAAACTGCCGGATTATTCTGAAGACCCAAAAACCGCTGAAGAAAAAGAAGCCCGCAGCCGCTATGACAAAGTCAAAGGTAGTGCAGTAAACCCTGTGCTGCGTGAAGGTAACTCTGACCGTCGTGCTCCTGCTTCTGTCAAACAATATGCCCGTAAGAACCCGCATTCTATGGGCGCCTGGAGCAAAGAGTCGAAATCTCATGTGGCTCATATGAGCGCTGGTGATTTCTACGGTAGCGAAAAATCAGTGACTATAGCTGAAGCTGGTCAAGTACGGATTGAGCATGTGGCTGCAGATGGCAGCGTGACAGTACTGAAAGAAAAAACTACGGTCAAAGCTGGCGAAATCATCGACGCCTCCGCCATGAGCAAAAAAGCGTTACGTGATTTTATCGCTGCAGAAATTGCTGATGCGAAAGCTAAAGATGTGTTGTTGTCCGTGCATTTAAAAGCCACCATGATGAAAGTGTCTGACCCTATTATGTTTGGTCATGTCGTCACTGTGTTCTTCAAGGATGTGTTTGAAAAACATGCTGCTACTTTTGCTGAATTAGGTGTTGATGCTAACAACGGTTTAGGTGATGTGTACGCAAAAATCGCCAAGCTGCCAGCCGATAAAAAGGCTGAAATTGAAGCCGACATCAAAGCTGTGTATGCAAAACAGCCGGCTCTAGCGATGGTGAACTCTGATAAGGGCATCACTAACCTGCATGTGCCGAGCGATGTGATCATCGATGCTTCTATGCCTGCTGCTATCCGCTCTTCTGGCCAGATGTGGGGCCCGGACGGCAAGTTAAAAGACACTAAAGCTATTATCCCTGACCGTTGCTACGCCGGTGTGTATCAGGAAACTATCAATTTCTGCCGTGAACACGGTGCTTTTGACCCTCGTACTATGGGCTCAGTACCAAACGTTGGTTTGATGGCGCAAAAAGCGGAAGAATACGGCTCACACGATAAGACCTTTGAAATTAAAGCTGCAGGTCAGGTTCGTGTCGTAGATGCTGCTGGTACTGTACTTATTCAGCATAATGTTGAGCAGGGCGACATCTGGCGTATGTGTCAGGCCAAAGATGCTCCAATCCAGGATTGGGTCAAACTGGCGGTCAACCGTGCCCGTTTAAGCAAAACTCCTGCGGTATTCTGGTTAGATAAAAACCGTGCTCATGACGCTCAACTGATTGCAAAAGTTGAACGTTACTTAAAAGATCACGACACCACTGGTTTAGATATTCAGATTATGTCGCCGGAAGAGGCCACCCGTCATACGTTAAAACGTATCAAAGAAGGTCTGGATACCATTTCTGTCACAGGCAACGTATTGCGTGACTACTTAACCGACTTATTCCCAATTCTGGAATTAGGTACCAGCGCCAAGATGCTGTCTATAGTGCCTCTGATGAACGGTGGTGGTTTGTTTGAAACTGGTGCTGGTGGTTCTGCGCCTAAGCACGTCGAACAGTTTGTTGAAGAAAACCACTTACGTTGGGATTCTTTAGGTGAATTCCTGGCTTTGGCTGCATCTTTGGAGCATTTAAGTCAGGTCACTGGCAACGTCAAAGCTCAGGTACTGGCTGATTCGTTAGACCAAGCCACAGCCAAGTTCCTGGATAACGACAAGTCTCCAACCCGTAAACTGGGTCAGTTGGATAATCGTGGCAGCCACTTCTATCTGGCTTTCTACTGGGCAGAAGCTCTGGCTGCTCAAACTAAAGATGCGGCTATTGCAGCTAAGTTCGCTCCTCTGGCAAAAGCTTTAACTGAAAACGAAGCGAAAATTGTACAGGAATTAAATTCAGTACAAGGCAAAGCGGTAGATATCGGCGGCTACTACAAACCAGACGATGCGTTAGCGTCAAAAGCTATGCGTCCAAGCGATACCTTTAATCAGGCATTAGCTGCACTGTAATTCACTGTAGGGGAGAGGCTTGTCCTCTCCCGTCTAGTGATACCGCGGTGCCCATGTACGGGCCGGGACAAGCCGCGGCCCCTACGAACCTCTTGTATCGAATTTTGATTAATTGAGATCAAAGAAAAATGCCGGCTTATGCCGGCATTTCATATGGATATCTGAGCTTCAGGTGGTTATTCAGGTTTGTGACCTTCTGGCAGTGCGATATTGACTGCATGTAAACCTTTAGGGCCCTCAGACAGGTCAAACACCACATCCTGGCCGGCCTTCAGCGTACGGTAGCCATCCATGTTAATGGTTGAATAATGGGCGAAGATGTCTTCGTCACGACCATCTTCACGAATAAATCCAAATCCTTTGGCATTATTGAACCATTTCACTTTACCGGTAGCCATACTACTTCCTTCTCTAAGTTAGCTAAATTCTGTATTCTAGGGCGGAGCAACGGGGATCTGCTGGCAGACTCCACCATTTACTGTAGATAATTTGTGCAGCTAGTCAAGTTTTTTACCCACTTGTAAAGGTGTGGTACTGATACTATCTATAAGATACGAGATACAGAGCGACCGCAAAGCCTGTAGTGGCTTTAGGTCCGGTGAAAAAATTCATCAATGCAATTTTGATGCTTTGAACAGGCGTGGCTATAGTTTATGAGCGGTTATAAAGAAAACAACGTAATAGATCACGGAGTGGTAGATAAAACCCGGCAACAGGTGAAACCTCCCTCCATGTATAAAGTCATACTTCATAACGATGACTACACGCCAATGGACTTCGTCATTGATGTGTTAACCCGTTTTTTTAATATGCAGTATGAAAAAGCCAGTGAAATTATGTTACAGGTACATTACGAAGGTATGGCGGTTTGTGGTGTGTTCACGGCCGAGGTTGCGGAGACCAAAGTTCAGCAAGTGTCCATTTATGCGAAAGAGCACGAACATCCATTGTTATGCACTATGGAGCGGGCTTAACGCCAAACAACTGCTGTAGTAACTCAGGTGGATTAGGAGTGATGTTGTATGTTGAACAAAGATCTTGAGTTAACCTTAAATCTGGCGTTTCGGTTTGCGCGGGAAAAACGTCATGAGTACATGACGGTAGAACATTTATTATTAGCTTTATTGGATAACCCAGCTGCAGGTGAAGCTTTAAAGTCCTGTGGAGCCAATATAGACCGTCTGCGGCTTGATCTGTCGCATTTTATTGATTCAACCACCCCTTTGCTACCGGAAGACGATGTCGAGCGTGACACCCAGCCTACGCTTGGATTTCAGCGTGTGTTGCAAAGAGCTGTTTTCCATGTGCAATCCTCAGGTAAATCTGAAGTCACAGGGGCTAATGTGCTGGTCGCTATTTTTAGCGAGCAGGAATCTCAGGCAGTTTATTTACTGAAAAAAATCGATATCAGCCGCCTGGATATCGTTAACTACATTTCGCATGGCGTGATTAAGACCGAAAAAATCGAGCAGCAGGATGAGCAGCAAGATGAAAACGGCGATGTACAAATTGACGAAAACAAATACCTCGAAAGTTTCACCGCCAATCTGAATGTATTGGCAAAAAACGGCCAGATTGACCCTTTAGTTGGCCGTGATATGGAGCTGGAACGTACTATTCAGGTGTTGTGCCGTCGCAAGAAGAATAACCCCTTGCTGGTTGGTGAAGCAGGAGTAGGCAAAACCGCTATTGCTGAAGGTCTTGCCTATCGCATCGTCAACAAACAAGTCCCGGAAGTCATAGCCAACGCCACTATTTATTCGCTGGATATGGGTTCCTTGCTGGCAGGTACCAAATATCGCGGTGATTTTGAGAAACGCTTAAAATCCTTACTGAAAGAAATTGAAAACGAAAAAGATGCAGTGCTCTTTATCGATGAAATTCATACGGTTATTGGTGCAGGTGCTGCGTCCGGTGGTGTGATGGACGCATCTAATCTGATTAAACCGCTGTTATCCAGTGGGCGTTTACGTTGCATAGGTTCGACGACCTATCAGGAATTTAAAAACATCTTTGAAAAAGACACTGCACTGGTGCGTCGTTTCCAGAAAATTGATGTGGTTGAACCCAGCGTCGATGACACCACCCAAATTTTGCTTGGCTTAAAAGAGCGCTACGAAGCTCACCATGGCGTGCGTTACACCCAAAAGGCCTTGCGTGCAGCCGCTGAGTTGTCTGCTAAGTACATCAACGAACGTCATTTACCTGATAAAGCCATAGATGTGATTGACGAGGCAGGCGCTAGTCAGCGCTTGTTGCCTGTGTCTAAACGTAAAAAAGTCATTAATGTGCCTGAAATTGAGCACATTATTGCCAAAATGGCCCGTATCCCTGAAAAGTCAGTGTCGGCTTCTGATAAAGATGTTTTGGCGAATTTAGACCGTAATCTAAAACTTGTGGTCTTTGGTCAGGGCGAACCTATTGAAGTCTTAACTTCGGCTATTCGTTTATCCCGCTCAGGTTTAGGCAATGAAGAAAAGCCTATAGGTAACTTCTTGTTTGCAGGCCCAACAGGGGTAGGAAAAACCGAAGTCACTAAACAGCTGGCCAAAATCATGGGCGTAGAGTTGTTGCGGTTTGATATGTCCGAGTATATGGAACGTCATGCCGTCAGCCGCCTTATTGGTGCGCCTCCTGGTTATGTAGGTTTTGATCAGGGTGGTTTGCTGACAGATGCAGTCTCTAAACATCCTTACTCTGTCGTGCTTCTGGATGAAATCGAAAAAGCCCATACTGATATCTACAACATTCTGTTGCAGGTGATGGACCATGGCACTTTAACCGATAATAGCGGCCGTAAAGTTGATTTCCGGAACGTGATTTTGGTGATGACGACTAACGCCGGTGTGCAGGAGACAGTGCGTAAAACTATCGGCTTTAAACAACAGGATCACAGTCACGACGCCTTAGCCGAAATTAACCGGACTTTTAGCCCTGAGTTCAGAAACCGTCTCGATGGCATCATCTGGTTCAAACATTTGTCCCGCGATATTATTCTGCAAATTGTTGATAAGTTTGTCTGCGATTTGCAGGTGCAGCTGGATAAAAAACAAGTGTCGATGGAATTGAGTGGCGCCGCCCGTCAATGGCTGGCCGATAAAGGCTACGATCAGGCAATGGGTGCCCGTCCTATGGCGCGGGTGATTCAAGAGCAACTGAAAAAACCTTTGGCCAACGAAATATTGTTTGGACGACTGGCGCACGGCGGTGATGTGCGGATTGATCTGAAAGGCGACGAGCTGGAGTTTGATTATAACGAAGAAGAAGCCTTGGTCTAATATACCTGTCGTACTTGAAGCTGCAGCTTTGTTGGCTGCGCTTCTCGCCCCAGTCACATAGGTGAACTATGCTCCTGGGGTCTCGTGCACTTGCCGCCGCGCTGCAACTGCAATTACTTGGGTATAAAACTTAGCAACATATACTGAATACGAAAAAACCCGGCCAGGCCGGGTTTTTCTTTATGGAGCATAGAGCAAATAGCGTTAGCGCTATCTGGTTCAGTCAAATCTTAACGTTGACGGAACACGATGCGACCTTTGGTCAGATCGTAAGGAGTTAATTCAACAGTGACTTTGTCACCTGTCAGAATGCGAATGTAGTTTTTACGCATCTTGCCTGAAATATGGGCAATAACTACGTGGCCGTTTTCTAACTCGACCTTAAACATGGTATTTGGCAGGGTATCTAAGATAGTCCCTTGCATTTCAATTACGTCTTCTTTCGCCATTCAGCGTGCCAGCCTCTTATTTAAATTCATTAGTTCAAAAAACTGCCGCAGATTTTGCCGAAAAAGGGCAGATAAGTAAAGCAACATAGACAGATTTAGCGAAATGAGAGCCATTCTCCGCCAATAAAGCGTTGTTGTGGTAAAAACTTGGCCTTGTAACTCATTTTTTGACAGTGCTCAATGTAGTAACCCAGATAGACAAAGTGGATCTGTTCCAGTTTTGCCTGCTCAATCATGGCCAGAATGGCCAAGGTACCATAGGCCAGAGTATGACCTGTTTGATAAAAGGTGTAGACAGCGGAAAAAGCATCAGCCGTGCAATCGACCACAGTCACGGCAACCAGGGTATTATTTAAATACTGTTCTAAAAACCGGACTTGCAGCCACTGAGTTTGCCATAAGTATGACATTTGCTCTGGGCTGGCCGGCGCCATTGGACTGTCGGAGTGTTTGTTGTTGATATAAGACTGGTAGAGTTCATAGTATTTTTCGGTGCAATAGTTTTTATCCTCGTGCTGGACCAACTGATAACGCCAGTCACTGCGTTTGGCTTTATTCCAGAGGCGGCGCTGATTGCTACTGAGCTGAAAATCGTTGCTTTGAAGCCGCACCGATTGGCACTGCTGGCAGTCCTCACAATAGGTGGTATAAATTTGCTCACCGCTGCGTCTGAAATTCAGCGCTAACAGCTGTTGATAGAAGCTGGCGTCTAAAGGTTCATCTGGCAAAGTAAATAATAAACGCTCCTGCCGACCAGGCAGGTAATTGCAGGCTTGTGTCTGGCTTACTCCAAGTTTGAGACCGGACATCTTAAAGCTCCAACTGCAGATCCTGCGCACGCCAGCAATCTGCCGGGCAGAGCAGGGCTTGATGATTGGCCAATAAAGTCAGGTAAGTGCGACGCGACAAAGGTTCTGCTCCCAGCTGCTGCAAAAATGGATTCATCATCTGACAATCAATATAGCCTGTTGCGAAGGAAGACAAATGCTGTTGCAGGGCCGCAAGCGCAATTTTTGCGGTATTAGGCAAAGTGTTGAACATAGATTCGCCACAAAACAGTTGGCCAACCATCACACCATAACAGCCACCGACCAGTTTGCCTTCAGACCAGACTTCAATACTATGAGCATGGCCTTGCTGATGTAAGGCGATATAAGCCTGTTGGATATCCGGTACTATCCAGGTCCCTTGTTGGGTGGGGCGCGGCGCGCTGCAGCAGCGAATGACTTCTGCAAAGGCTTTATTGATGCTGATATCAAAACTGCTGTGATGCAGCAGCTTTCGCAAAGTGCGGTTAGGTTTTAATACGCCTGGTTTAAAAATTGCCCGTTGTGACGGGCTCCACCATAGCAGCGGGTCGCCAGGGCTAAACCAGGGGAAAATACCGCTTTGGTAGGCACGTAACAAACGTTCAGGTGATAAATCGCCGCCCATAGCTAACAAACCATCCGGTTCAGCCAGAGCCTGGCTGACCGGAGGGAATTCAAGCGATGTTTTTGACAACTCGGGTAAATAAATCATGGTTTTTACCCCTGTCTAAAGGCTTTTTGTGCGGATATTACTTCGCCAAAGCGTCTAAATAACGCTCTGCATCTAAAGCCGCCATACAGCCAGTACCAGCTGAGGTGATAGCCTGACGGTAAATGTGATCCGACACGTCACCAGCCGCAAATACACCTTCAATACTTGTTTGAGTCGCATTGCCTTCAGTACCGCTTTGTACCTTCAGGTAACCGCCATTCATTTCCAGCTGACCAGCAAAAATATCTGTATTTGGTTTGTGGCCTATAGCAATAAAGACACCAGCTACTGCCACATCTTCAGTTGGCTGACCATTGGTGGATTTCAAACGCATGCCGTTCACGCCCATATCGTCGCCCAGGATCTCTTCCAGTTCACGGTGGGTGTGCAGAATAATATTGCCTGAAGCGACTTTCGCCATTAAACGGTCAACCAGAATTTTTTCTGCTTTAAAGGTATCGCGACGGTGCACTAAATGCACTTCCGAAGCGATATTGGCTAAATACAGCGCCTCTTCTACTGCTGTATTACCACCACCTACGACTGCAACCTTTTGATTGCGGTAAAAGAAACCATCACAAGTCGCGCAGGCGGACACACCACGACCGTTGTAGGTTTGCTCTGAAGGCAAGCCTAAGTACTTGGCTGAAGCGCCTGTGGCGATAATCAGCGCGTCACAGCTGTACTGGCCGTTGTCACCAGTCAGAATAAAAGGACGCTGCTGGAAATCCACTGTGTGGATATGATCAAACAGGATTTCAGTGTTGAAGGTTTCAGCATGAGCTTTCATGCGGTCCATCAGCGCAGGGCCAGTCAAACCATGAGGGTCGCCAGGCCAGTTTTCTACTTCAGTAGTGGTGGTCAATTGACCGCCCGCTTGCATACCAGTCAGCAGCACCGGGTTTAAATTGGCGCGCGCAGCATAAACAGCCGCAGTGTAGCCCGCAGGGCCAGAACCTAAAATCAATAAACGGCTGTGTTTTATAGTGGACATGCATTACTCCGGCATTTTTCAATGGTGAATTCAGTGGAAGTGTTAATGGGGCCGATTTTATGGCATTGCAATAGCGAGATAAAGCACAACTGCATTTTTTCCAGTTCAGCCTCTGGTGCGGAATTCATGCTATGGTATTGTTTGTTTACACCTATTTGCGGTAGTTCCTGCGTCGAGGTTGAAATTGCGCCATCTTCCGCCTGCTTTTTATTCTGCCGGAGACTTGAAGTAATGCGGTTCAAGCTTAGCTCTTGTTTACTGTTGTTGTGGCTAGTGTGCTGCAGCTTCTTTTTGTCTGCACAAACTCATTTCACCAGGCTTAGCGTCGACGACGGCCTGCCCAATGCCAGTATTTACAAGATAGTGCAGGACCAGGACGGTTATATCTGGCTGGGATCGACGAATACAGGCTTATTACGGTACAACGGTTACGAATTCGAAGCCTTTGATGTGTTGCCTGAGTCTGTCAGTAATAACATCATGGTGCCTGACATTGACGCCTTATTGATGGATAAGGATCATCAGTTATGGATTGGCAGTTGGGGTATGGGCCTGAGCAAGGTGGATACCAGCACAGGACTAATTTACCATTATTCCGATCAGCCAGACAGCACACTGGTACTTGCCAGCAACTATATACAGAGCCTGTTAATGGACGCATCGGGAGTGCTTTGGATTGGCAGCAACAAAGGGTTACAGCGTTTATTGCCTGATGGTCGTCTCGAGACTATAGGGGCGGCTGATGCCGCTCAACCTCTCATTAACCAACGTATTTGGGCTTTGGCTCAAACCAAAGACGGTAGTATCTGGATTGCGACTGGCAATGGATTGCATCAATGGACTACTGAGCAAGGACTGAGCAAGGCCTATCAGGCTTTTGATCCGCAAAGTGGCAACAATGAGATGCGGGCCTTGTTTGCCGATGGTGACAGGTTGTGGGTTGGTGGTCGCGGTGCCTTGTTCCGGTTTGATCGCTCCTTATCCGAGTTTCAGGCTGTGCCCTTTTATGACGATGTTCCCGGTCCTATCATTAATGTGCTTGAAAGTGATCAGCAGGGGAATTTATTAGTCGGAACCTTTGATGGGATCTACAAAGTCTCCTTCGCCAGCGGAAATTTTGAAAGCTTTGCCAGTAACAGGCACTTACTGCCAGGTATTAATGTGCGCTCTTTGTTAGTGGATCGTAGCGGTTTATTGTGGGTAGGTAGCAGAGAAAGAGGCCTGTTTTATGGCAGGCATCAGCCTTCTGCGTTTACCGACCTGACGAGCTGGGGACCGCGGGCTGCAGCCTTGTCAAAGCAGCAAATGACAGCGGTCAAAGTGGAAGAAGAGTTTTTATGGCTGGGCACAGCGGACCAGCTGCATCGGATCCATAGAAAAACAGATGTTGTGTCGTCTTTTTTGATGCCTGCCAGAGTGAACGCCATCATCAGAACACAACAGAACGAGCTTTATGTCGGATCGGACAACGGGTTGTGGCATTTTGATGAAACAAAACAGCAGCTGGTTCAGCTTGATTCGGCGCAAAGGCCAAATAGCACTCAATGGCAAAACGTGCGCGATGTTGTCAGCTTGCCCGACGGCAGCCTCTGGTTAGGTTTATGGCAAAATGGCCTGATGCGTTGGGACAAAGCAGGTAAACATCAGTTTTGGCTGCAGGACATGGCCCAGCAAAAAATTGGTGATGCAGTACAGGTAGTTCAGGAAATACAAGGGAAGATTTGGATCGGAACTCGTTATTCTGGTGTGTTTGTACTGGAGCCCAAGACTGGACAATTACAGTCCCTGGCAGACCGGGTACCAGTGGAAAAGGCGGTGGACATTCAATGCCTTGCGCAAGGTCCCGATCAGACGGTGCTGATTTGTAGCAGAAACGGATTACTCAGTCTGGATATGCAAAATAGCTTGGTCTCGGGATTAGGCGATGCAGTGCAGCTGGCTGAAACCGAATTGCTTGGGGCCTATACAGACAAACAAAAAAATATCTGGTTGTTTTCTTCCCATGGCCTGAGTTTAAAGCCTTACCAGCAAGAGCGCTTAATTACCTTCACTGAACAGGATGGTTTAAATAATAGGGAGATGATTTTTAAAGCATTTTCTGTCTCAACCCAGGGTAATTTGTATTTGGGGACTGCCGGCGGTTTGACCATAGTGCAATCTGATTTGCTATGGCTGAATGATGTTAAACCCAAAACTCAAATTTCAGCGCTCTGGATAGATCAGAAAAAGTTAAAGTCAGGCATCATGCAGCGCGCTGCATCTGAAATTGAGTTGCAACCAGGTGAAAGTATTAGTCTGGAGCTGGCCAGTCTGGACTTTCACGATCCTACCCGTAACCAGTTTATTTATCAGCTGGAAGGCGTGGATAACTCCTGGTTACAGAATACGGGCTATACCAAGCTAAATTACAGCCAGTTGGAACCTGGTACTTATCAGTTGAAGGTGCTTGGGTCAAACCAGCACGGATTGTTTGCTGATACCCCAGTGACTATGAAGATCAAAGTTTTGCCTTTGTGGTGGCAGAAAAACTGGGTTTTAGCTGGCATGGTGCTGTTATTGCTCCTGTTATTGCTGGCAGGACACGCTTATCGTCTGAGGCACATGCGCCAGATTAATAAACTGCTGCAGCATTCAGTGCAGGAAAAAGCCAGCAATCAAATGGTGCTTGAAACTATGGTAGAAGAACGCACTAAGGCGTTGCAGGATAGTTCAGCTACTTTATCTTTGAGAACCAGACAATTGGAAGTCAGTTTGTCGCAGCTGGCTGAGAATAACAGAGAGCTGAAAAGATTAAATAACTTAAAAGACGAGTTTATCTCCACAGTCAGCCACGAGTTGCGAACGCCGCTGACCTCCATAAGAGGCGCTGTTGGCCTGCTTGCCAGCAAAGCTGTCGCTGAAAATTCAGAGCATTATCAACACTTGCTGCAAACAGCTCTTGGCAATAGCGAGCGCTTATCGCAACTGATAAACGATTTGCTGGATTTGCAGAAGTTTGAATCGGGTAACTTTAGTCTGACGATGGACACTGTAGATATGAACCAACTGGTTGTGCAGGCGCTGGACGCTATAGCTCCCTTTGCAGCTAAGTATCAGGTCAGCTTCCAAACCAGTTTGACAGAGTGCCAGGTGATGGCTGATCACACCAGGATCAGGCAAGTGGTGGATAACCTTTTATCCAATGCCATAAAGTTTTCCGCTGCTGGTCAGGTCGTGGTCGTGCAGTTAACTGTAGCCGTGGATCGTGTTCGATTTGCAGTGCAGGACCAGGGCTGCGGAATTCCAGACAGTTTCCGCAGTCGTATTTTTGAAAAGTTTTCACAGGCGGATGGCTCTACCAGTCGCAAGGCCGAAGGCACAGGTCTGGGTTTAAATATCTGTAAAACCATTATTTCAGCCCATCACGGCGATATTGGTTTTGAAAGTCAGGCTGGGCATGGTGCCTTGTTTTGGTTCGAATTACCTTTGGCGGGGCTTTAGAGCTCCGCCGACGGTAATACATACCAATACACGGCAAGGAAATGGCAAATGCTGCCGGCAAGTACAAACAAATGCCAGATCAGGTGGTGCATAAATAAGCTCTTTTGCACATAAAACAGCACGCCACCAGAATAAAACAAGCCACCTGCTAATAACCACCAGAGTCCGGCTGCTGGCACATGGCTCAGCATAGGGTCCAGCGCAACCACCACTAACCAGCCCATCACCAGATACAAAGCCAAGGAGAGTTTTTGGTATTTGGCACCGGTAAAAAGTTTCAGTAGCACACCGGCCAGGGCGATAGCCCAGACCACACCAAATATCCACCAACCCCAATTGTCCCTTAAACTGACGAGTGCAAAAGGTGTATAAGTACCGGCAATCAGCACAAAAATAGCGGAATGATCCAACTTTCTTAGCCACAATTTGTGTTTTAGATCCTGCACCGAATGGTACAAAGTCGAGCTGCCGTACAGTAAAACTAAACTCAAGCCAAAAACCCAGCTACTTAACTGACGCCAGAAATCATCGGGGGCTGAAATTTCAAGCATCAAATACAAGCCAGCAAGGCTCGCTACTATTCCAAGGCCATGACTGATGGCATGACTTAATTCTTCTGATGCACTGTAACTGGTCGCTGCTTTCATCTTCTTTTTTATCTGGACTGACCTCAAAGCGCTATGGTAACACCGGCAGGATCAAAGCAACCAGTGCAATTCGTCATTTTCCGTGGTTAGGGGTAAACTAGCGGCCTTTATGATCTTGTGGCGAAACTGAATTTTTATGTCTGTGCTTTTAGTGGTCGGTTATGTCTGGCCTGAACCTAATTCTTCTGCAGCTGGCAGTCGGATCTTGTCTTTACTGGCGATGTTTCGTCAGCACGATTGGACTGTTATTTTTGCCAGTCCCGCTGAAAAGAGTCCACATCGTTTTGATTTAGCTAAATGGCAGATCAGCGAACAGCAAATTCAGTTAAATGACAGTAGCTTTGACGAGCAACTCAAAGAGTGGCAACCCGACATAGTGATGTTTGACCGTTTTATGTTGGAAGAACAGTTTGGCTGGCGAGTTGAAAAGCACTGCCCTGATGCTCTGCGGCTTCTGGATACTGAAGACCTGCATTTTTTACGTTTGGCTCGTCAGCAGGCTTTTAAAGCGGGCAGGGCAGTGACGCTGGAAGACTTGCATTCAGAGCAGGCGCAACGTGAAATCGCTGCAATTTACCGTTCTGATTTGACGCTGGTTATTTCAGAGGCTGAAATGCAGCTTTTGACCGATCATTTTAAAGTGCCTCAGGATCTGTTGTGTTACAGCCCCTTTTGGCTTGAGACCAAAATAGCGGAAGATTTGCCAGATTTTGCACAACGCCAGCATTTTGTGTCTATAGGTAATTTCAGACATGAGCCCAACTGGCAGGCTGTGTTGTGGCTTAAACAGCAGATTTGGCCTCTGATCCGCCAACAAATGCCTCTAGCCGAGTTACATATTTATGGTGCTTATCCGCCACCAAAGGCCACTCAATTGCATCAAATGAAAGATGGTTTTTTGATCAAAGGCTGGGCAGAAGATGCTGCAGAAGTTGTTAAAAATGCCCGGGTTTTATTAGCGCCTTTGCCTTTTGGTGCTGGTTTAAAGGGCAAATTTATGGATGCAATGCAGCAGGGCACTCCGAATGTCACCACAGCTGTAGGGGCTGAAGCTATGTTACATCAGGGCGAATGGAGTGGGCTGATTGGCGAAACTGCAGAAGAAATCGCAGATGCCGCTGTGCTGTTGTATCAGGATCCGCAGTTGTGGCAACAAAAGCAGCAGCAAGGTTTTGTTATCCTGACAAAACGTTTCGCGCTGGACGAGCACCGGCCTCGTGTCTGGCAACAACTGATGGACGTGCAGCAGAATTTGTCAGCGCACAGATTAACTAATTTCACTGGCGCTATGCTCAGACATCATCAGCATCGCAGCACCCAGTTTATGGCGCAGTGGATTGAAGCAAAAACTAAACTGGCAGAACTGAAACAAAGTTCTGTCACGCAGGAGATAAAAGATGAGTGAAATCAGTCGTCAGGCCTTAGTGCAACTTTTAGATCGGGAGTTACAAGTTAGTCTTATCAAAGATTATTGCCCTAATGGTTTGCAAGTTGAGGGGAAAAGCCTGATCAAAAAAATTGTTGCTGGTGTGACCGCCTCTCAGGCGCTGCTCGATGCCGCTGTCGCTGCTGGTGCTGATGCCATTATGGTGCATCATGGCTATTTCTGGAAAAACGAAGACTACCCCATCACCGGCATGAAAAAGCGTCGGATCCAAACCTTGTTGCACCACGATATCAGTCTGCTTGCCTATCATTTGCCGCTGGATGTGCATCCGCTGCTTGGCAATAACGCGCAGTTGGCGTTAAAGCTTGGTTTAACCAGCTGGCAAGCGGTGCCAGGTGTTAGCCCATCCGGTGTGCTGATGCGAGGTACTTTAGCAAGCCCAATGACCAGTCAGCAGATCGCCGAACATCTGCATTTGCAGCTCAACAGAGCACCTTTGCTGCATGCCGTGCTAAATAAGCCAGTGACTGAACTGGCCTGGTGTACTGGTGGCGGCCAGTCGTATATCGATCAGGCTTATGCTGCTGGGGCAGAGCTTTTTATCAGCGGTGAAGTTTCTGAGCAAACCATTCACAGCTCACGTGAGCTTGGCATCGACTTTATTGCAGCTGGCCATCACGCCACTGAGCGTTATGGTATTAAGGCATTGGCCGACTACGTGCAGCAACACACCGGCGTTGTCTGTGAATTCATTGATATTGATAATCCGGCTTAAAGGCTTGATTAAGTGAGTATGAAGAGTGAGTAAAAAACAGCAGGACCGCAATTTTGACGGCATAGCGGGCAAGTTTCAGAAAAATATTTATCAGACCACCAAAGGCCGTTTGCGTCAGGCTGTGTTGCTACGTGATTTTGCCGAATGTGCAGATTTGGCGCAGCCAAACCGTATTCTGGATGTGGGCGCAGGGCAGGGCCAGCTCGCGCTGGCATTGGCAGAGCAAGGCCATCAGGTGACCTTAACGGATTTGTCGCAGGATATGCTGGATATGGCGCTTGAGGATGCAAAAGGCCGTGGCATAGAGAACCAAATTCAATGCCATGCATTGGCTTTGCAGCAGCTATCGGCTCAGCAGTGGCCTGCTTTTCCTGTGGTACTTTGCCACGCTGTGCTTGAGTGGTTGCATGAGCCTGCAGAGGCCATCAAACAACTGCGCACTTTAGTGCAAACAGGCGGGCTGGTGTCCTTGATGTTCTACAACAAAGATGCCAAACGACTGAGCAATATTATTTATGGCAACTTTAACTATGTGCTGCGTGATTTGGCCTTTAAGAAAAAAGTCAGTTTAAGCCCACAAAATCCGTTGCAACCAGAAGAGGTGTACCGCTGGTGTAACGAGGCTGGTTTTGCCATTGAGGGCAAAACAGGTGTGCGCTGTTTTCATGATTATCTGCGTGACCGTTCAGAGCAGGAAACTGAGTTTGAGAAGTTGTTGCAGGTGGAATTGCAATACAACAGGCAAGAACCTTATGCCTCTATAGGACGTTATCAGCATCTGTTACTGCGCGCTGTTTAACTCTGACCCGAATTAAAGGTAAAAAAACAGTTGCAGTGGGGAATAAAGCTGTTATGATTAATTTCGTAATGCGAACGGTTATCATTTGCAAAGTATGTAATCAAGTGGGAAGTCTGCACCCTGCCAGGAAGGCAACTTGATTTCGTAGGCGGATAAACGCTCTGTTACGTGTTGTGACCCTATGACAATAACTGTTCTGCTGTTGTTGTCGAACTCCGGAGTCTTTGCCCATCCAAAGACCACGTTCTGGCCCGGCCTTATCAGCCGGGCATTTTTTTGCTTAGGCTAATTTTCGTTGTTTTGAAAAAAACCGCTGCAAGCAGCGGTTTTCAGGCGACACATTCAAACTATCAAAGTTATTGACCTAATTGAGTTGGCATAGCTGGGGCTTGAGTATGATTTTTCGGCGGCTTGGATTTGAGCTCAGCTAAGGTATGAGCTATAGCTCGCTCCAGCTGAACATCTCTGCCTTTATTGACAGCTACAGGGTCCAGTTCCACTTCAATATCTGGTGCTACCCCTTCATTTTCTACCCGCCACTCGCCATCGGGGGTATAGAAGCGGAAATAAGGCACCACGTGGAAACCGCCGTCTATCATATCCGGATTAGTGGAAATACCTATTAAGCCACCCCAGGTGCGGGTGCCTATAGTTTTTCCTAAACCTAAACGCTTAAAGGCCCAGGGCAGGAAATCGCCGCCTGAACCCGCGTCCTGATCGATCAGCATAGTTTTAGGCCCATAAATGCCAGCACCTGGCGTGGTAAAAACTAAACCATCCCGATCTTTCCAGCCTGACAGGAAATCTCGGCCTAAAATTTCAGTGATATAGTTGGCGGCCTGACCACCACCATTTTTACGCTCGTCAATAATGAGTGCTGGTTTGTCAGTTTGAGCAAAAAACATGCGGTTAAAGAAGTAAAAACCGCCGTCGGCCGTATTGGGCAAATAGACATAAGCAATTTTGCCATCGCTTTGTTGTTCAACAAATTGACGGTTTTGTTCTATCCAATGCCAGGTACGCAACTGGCTCTCGTTTGCCACGGGTTCTACTGTAATAGTGCGACGGTTTTTGCCATCAGCGCTGTCTGCTATCGCCAGCACCACTTGTTTGCCCAGCGTATTATCCATCAGCGCATGGATGTTGTCCTGTTCAGTCAGTTCCCGGCCATTAATAGCCAGCAGGTAATCACCAGCTTTTGCACTGGCGCCAGGCACATTCAGCGGAGCTTTTAAAAACGGACTCCAGCGATCGCCTTGAAACACAGTTTTAAACTGGTATCTGCCATCCTTTATCACAAAATCGGCGCCTAATAAGCCGACTTTACTTGGGCTTTCCTGATGAATATCACCGCCACCTATTCTGTTATGGCCAACCTGCAACTCTGCAATCATATCGACCAGCAGCTCGTTTAGATCCTCGCGGCGCTGCACATCTTTGAGCAGAGGCTGGTATTTGTCATAAATTGCCTGCCAGTTGATGCCGTGTAATTTAGCATCATAAAAGTAGTCTTTTTGCATACGCCAGGCGTCGTTGAAAATTTGCTGCCATTCCTGCTGTGGATCTACAAAGCTGCGGACATCGGCCAGATTAACGGCTTTTGCCTCCAGTTTCTCTTTGGCATCAGCCACCTCAATAGTGCTTGGCATGCTTATCAATAATAACTTTTTGCCATCGTTACTCAGGCTAAAGCTGGCGATACCATCTTTGACCTTGGCCGCTTTTTTCTCTGCAAAATCGAAACGGTACAAAGTGCTGTTGTTCTGACTGTTGCTGCCCGGCAGTTCATTGCTGGCACCAGCTTGAGGTCTGTCCAGATAAAACAAGGCTCCGTCATTGGCGACAGCTAAACTGTCGTAGTTCCGTTCTGGTAGGGGCAGGGCGACAATACGGTTTTGCAGCGAGTTCAGGTCGATACGCACTGCTTTCACTGCTTTGTCGTCTTTTTTGTCTGTGCTGTCTTCTTTTTCTGCGGTCTTGCCAAGAGGCTCATCACCTGCCTTGGCCAGCAACGGCGACTGGCCTGCTGCAGAGAGTACATAGGCATAAATGGCCTTACGCACTGGTCGTTCCCGGGTCGATAAATCCAAGCCAACCTGAGCCGGGCCTGTATTTACGGATGCTGTGAAGTATAAATAATCCTGACTAAATACAGGGTCGTCAGCCTGACTCATGCCATCAGTGATCAGGCTACTTTTGTTGGTTTGAAAGTCAAAGAGTTTTATTTGACTGAAATAATTTGCACCAGATACCGTATAGGCCAAGTAGCGGCTATCGGGTGAGAAGGACAATTTAAACTCAGCCCGACGTTCAGAGCTATCGAGCTTTTGGCTGCGTTTTGTTTTCAGGTTAAATACATAGAGATTTAAATGATTGTCATGATAAGCAATGAGCTGACCGTCTGGTGAGAAGCTCAGCAGATTAAAATAGCCAGTATCTGACAAAGCGAAAGATTCAGGCTGACTTAACCCATCTTGTGCCTGCAGTACTAACTGATGTTTATTGCCTTTATCCGAAATATAGGCCACCGAACTGCCGTCAGGGCTCCACAAGCCATCGAACTCCCTGACTCCGCTACTTTGCGTCAGGTTGCGGGTACTGCCATCTTTCACCGGCACTGTGAACACGTCACCACGGGCACTGACTACTACACGCTGGCCTGTGGCGGACAAACGGGCATTGGTCAGAGTTTTACTGGCGTCTTTCCACTGTGGGCGTTTCTGCACGGATTGGCTCTGGATCTGCACCGGGATAGGCGAGCTTTGACCGCTATTCAGATCATAGTTATACAAATAGCCACCAGCTTCATAAACAATTTGGTTGTTGTAGCCAGTTGCGCTACGTAAATCCCATTCGGTGTTTTGAGTTAATTGTTCGACTTTCTTATTCGTGTAGCGAAACAGATTTACCGCTTTGTTGTCCCGGTCTGACAGAAAATACACTGAGTCGCCTAACCAAAATGGATTGAACTCATTGGCATTGGGATGAGGGACTTTTTCCAGCTGCTGTTTGTCTAAATCTATGATCCAGATCGGCGGTGTGCTACCGCCGCGGTGCAGCCGCCAGCCACTTGGACCACTGTAGGCCATATTGTTGGGTCTGTAGGCCAGTTTCTTAGCATCAGCGTTTAAATCCCCTTCAAAAGCAACTGCTTCCATCAGTTTTTGCTCAAAACCACCTGTCACAGCCACACTAAACAGCTGATTACTGCGGCTATTAGCAACCTCGCGGTTCGAGGCAAAAATCACTCTTTTTCCGTCCGGACTCCAGCCATTGACCGTGTCCGCACCTGGGTGAAAGGTCAGTCTGGTCGCTGCTCCGCCAGTGGCTGGCATCAGGTAGACGTCAGTATTGTTATCGTAACTGGCCGAAAAGGCTATCCACTGGCCATCTGGTGAAAACTTTGGGGAAAATTCACTGGCTGGATGTTGGGTCAGCTGGCGAGGGTTTTGGCCATTTTTGTCGCTGATCCAGATATCACCGCCATAGACAAAGGTCAACTGCTCAGCTGATAAGTCGGGCTGGCGCAGCAAGGCAGTGCCTTCGGATGCAAAAGCTGAACAAGTGGCCATGGCACAAAAGAGCGCCAGGTAGCTAGGTTTAAACATGGTAGGTCCTTGTGGTGTTTCTGTTTTATTCACCAGTAAACCATAGAAGGAGCGTCATGCAAAACACTAGCTTGTAACAGAAAATGTATTCAGATTAATCAAATTCAAATTTGTAAAGTACATCCACAGCGCTGTCTAAACCCTGCACTGCTTCAAGATAAAGATTTTTCATCAGCTCGTATCTTAAGGTGAATTCACCCAAAGAGTTAAAGATCCCCACGCCATATTTTAATTGCAGTTTGGGGGATAAATAGCCACTGACAGTGACCTGCGACTTGTCACCTGAACCTGCAGTGTCCAAGGTAAACTGCTCAAATCCCAGCGCCTGGCCTAACTGACTGACCATACCATTGCTGTTGGCTATTCCAAGACCAATTAAACCAGAGGTTAACGGATTACTTTTACTGTCGGCACTGCCGGATAAATCCCGTCCCATCAGCAGGTAAGACAAGGCGTTGGCCGTAGGTTTGGAAGGTTCTGAAAATATCACGACAGAGGCCTGATCGGCGGGTCCATTGACCCGGATCCCGGCAATCACATCATCTTCAGTAGAGGAGGGGTTGCGTATCGCTTCAATATTCAGGAAAGGCTGATCAGCTGGGCCAGTAAAAGTCAGCTTGCCTTTACGGATCAAAAGGTCCTGGCCGTAAGAGCGGAAAGTCCCGTCCAGAATATTGACTTCGCCTTTTAAGCGCTGTTGTGGGCCATTCTGGCTAAACAGCAATTGTCCTTTCAGGCGGCTCTTTAAACCAAAGGCTTGTAGCTTGACCTGCTCGCCTAAGATCAGCCGCATTTCGGTCACCAGCTTGACTGAGCTGGTGACTGCGCCACGGCGCACTTCAAGTTCTTTATTTAGCAGTATCTCGTCATCCGAAACCTGCACTGCATTTTGCGGTAAGTCGTCTATCGCCAGATCTGCTTTGGGGATCTGTACGCTGCCCTGAACGGCGACGACTTGATTTTGTGCCAACAGTGTCACTTCAGGATTGATATAAACAGTGCCTTGCGACAAGTTAAGCGGCAGCTGCTGGCCACTTAAAGCCAAACGAGCCTGATAGTTAGCCAAATCAAACCAGTCGGCATAACCTGACAATTGCGCTTTGCCTTCGCCACTTTGGATCTCGGCGCTGAGCATGGCTTTTTGTTGCAACAAGTCCAGTTGCAGACTGCCTTGTTCAACGTCCAATGGCGCATTGTTACCTTGGAGTTTGATGTCGCTGACTTTAATTTGGCCAGCTAACATAGGTTTAGCCAAAGTACCTTTGGCACGGATCTGGCCATTTAAGGTGGCAAAAAATTCGCTTTGCTCTGGCAACAAGGTGCGTAAAAAGCTTAAATCCAGCTGAGTTAGATTCAGTTCAGCTTCGAACTTTTTATCCTGCAAGCTTAAGTCAGGCATGCTAGCCCAACCTTTTATCGAGCGTTCCTCACTAAACTGCATCTGCCAGCTACCAGAAAGCTGTTTTGGCGTCAGTTTCAATGCTAGATCCCAGCTTTGCCATGGCAATTGCAGTGGGTTAACATCTCGTTGTTGCCATTTTCCTGCTGTGCCTGTGAGCTCTACCACTGCATTCAGACCTTGTTTTTTCCCCCAGTTCAGCTGAGCTTTTCCCTGCGCCTCACCAGATAATTGTTGAGATTCGCCGATAAAAGGCTCCAGCATGTCGAGCTGAAATTGTTGCAGGCCAATGGCTAAATCACCCTGACTGCTGCTGATTTTTCCAGCTTTCTCCAGGCAAAGTCTGCCGGGTTCGGAAGACCAGCAATGAGCTGGCACGCTGAGTTGTTGTTTTGGCCAATCCATAGTCATAGCTAAAGGGTCCTGCAACACCCAGTGGCCAACAGGAGTCTGCAATTGAGCTTGCTGCAGCTCAATCTGCCATAGCTGTTTAGGTTGAGCTGTGGCGTTGGCCTGTAGCTGAGCTTTGTAGTCCGCTGCATCAAGCTGTAACACCAGATCGCTGTTAGTTTTGTTTCCCGTCAGCAGTATCTGAGCTGAATTCAGGGCTTGTCCTGATAACGAGCCTTTGCCGAGAGTGAACTCCAACTGATGTTCCAGAGTAGCGCTATTCAGTTGTGCATTTAAGTTGAGGTTTTGCAGACGTAACAGTTTTTTATAGCGCAGCGTCTCGCCTTTTAATTGGATTTCGAAAGTCGGATGCTGTTGTGGTCCCGCGACTTTCACCTCTGCAGTCAGCTTGCCCTGAGCCCCCTGAATCGAGCTCGCCAGATCGGGGGCGAGCACAGACAATGCCATTTGCCACTTGTCTGTGACTTGCCCTTCAGCGGTAATTTTATTGCTGCCGTGTTGTAGCACCAAATTGTCACTGCTTAGTTTTTCGACGTGCAACCCTTTACCTTTAGCCTGCAGCTGGCCAGATAAGGCCAAAGGTTGCTGACGTACTAAACCTTGCACCGCTAAGGTGGGAAGCTCCAGTTGCCAGTGCTGCTGGTGATAACTGGCTTTGAGCTGGATGTCACCACTTAACTGTCCCGGATAATCTTTTAACCAGGGCGCCAGTTGCAGCTGTTCAAAAGTCAGAGCTGTATCCAGTGCCAGCTCTTTGGCTAAATCTGCAGTGCCAGTGCTGGAGAGAGTTCCCAGTGTGGAATTTAGCGTCAAGCTAGACCAGCTTAACAGCGGTGCCCGCCACTCTGCTTTAAGTTGCAGCTGGCTTTGGGGCAGTTGCGGCAGTTGTTGCTGACTTTTTAGAGATACATCTAACTTCGCTAAAGAGCCTGTCGCATCCAGCTCCAGATCCTGCAATCCGTATAAAGCGTCACCTTGCAAGGGCCAACGCAGACTGCTGGCTTTTAACCCCAGAGTTAACGGCATTCCTCTCTGTAAAGGTGCTATCTCCAGTTGAGCTGTAGCCTGCTGTGAGCCTGTCAGCTCAAGCTCCAGTTGCAATAGTTGCAAAGAGCCCGAGATCCGGCTGTTCAGTGCCACGCTCTGGCTCCTGGCTTTAACAAAACCCTGCACTGCAAAAGGCGCTGCATTGCTCAGACTGAGTTCTGCTTCAGCATTTATCTGTTCGCTCTGCGGTAGAGCGTAATCTAAGCCGGCCAGGCTGAGCTGCCTGAGCTCAAACTGCTCTGGGCTTGTGGTCAGTGAAAAGCTCAGCTCTTGAGCTACAAGTTGCTGTGCCCCTGTAAGCTTTAACTCCTGCACTCTGAGTTTTTTGATACTGAGCCACAGCGGTAATTCAATTCGCTGAAGTTCAGGTAGCTGATAATGCCACCAGGCGCCTTTCCCTGTTGCTGCTGATGGTGGGGTAGGTTTTGCTTCTGGGTTTTCTGGCAGATGCAGCTGCATCTGAGTCAGCAGTGTGTCTCCGAGGCTGATCTGCTGGCCTGCCAACTGAAGCTCTGTATCCAGGCTTTTTAGCCTGAGCTGAAGTTCAGCTTGTTGCAATCTGAAATCATCAAGATGCAGCTTGCTAATACGAATTTTTGGCAACTGAACTGGAGTATGTTGCTGTTCCTCATCGCTAGTACCCGATGAGGACGGCTCTATGACTACAGAAGTGCCTTGCACTTTGGTATTGTCGAGGCAAAGCTCAAATCGGGCTAAGCAATACCAGCTGACTTGAGTTGTCAGACTCTTGATCTGGATAGTTAAGCCATCCAGTTCAACGCTGATGTCGGTCAGATTCAGGCCTTCAGCCAGAGTGCCGCTGATTTGCCCTATTTGAACCGGGCTATTGTCTGGGAGCAGTTGACTTAATAAGTGCAGCGCTTTACTGCTGTAAAACAGAGTAATCAAACTCAGAAGCAGCATTAAACTAAAAGCTAAAAAAACCTTCTTCCAAGGCAAAGCCGCATGCTGCTGTTGTACCTCTGTTACAGGGCTGCTGCTTGGAGTGTTCTGTTGTGTGCTTTGTTCACTCATAATTCTGGCCCCAAACTAAAATGCAACTGCAAGGCCTGGTTGGAGGGCACATCCAATCCCCAGGCAATATCAATACGAATAGGACCGACAGGGGAGGCCCAGCGCACACCTAAACCCAGACCCCGGTAAAGCTCAGCTTTGTCATTCCAGGCACTACCAGCGTCAAAAAATGCGGCCGCCCACCAGTTTCCTGATACTCTGTGCTGATACTCAAGCGCCGCTGTTGCCAGATAACGGCCTCCGACCAAATTACCTTCGGTATCCTTGGGGGAAATAGATTCATAGGAATAACCACGGATACTGTTATCGCCGCCGGCAAAAAAACGTAGCGAAGGTGGCAGTTCAGTAATGGCTTCCATCAGCACAGCACCTGCATCAAACCGCACTAAATAGCGCTGATCATCGGAAAACGAACCTATCCAACCGACTCTGCTTCGCAGTCGTACAAAGCTGCTGTCCGAACCCCAGGCTGGGTCTGAAACCTCAGTGCCGAGCAAATACCTGCTGGCTTCGGTGGGCATGCTACCGCCGCTGTCCCAGCTGCGGCTGAAACTGATACCAGGCATGATGAGGTTGGCGCTGCCTGAGTTTGTACCTTGTACATAATCTTCATAGAGCCAGCGTAGTGAGGCTGTTCGGTACCAGTTGTTTTCCAATAACCAATGCCGTTCCAACGCCGTGTTGTATTCCTGACTGCGGGTATCTTCCAGGTCTTTATTTTTAATACCAAAGTTCAGCTTATAAAAGTCGTCAGTAACGTTCTGTTTTGGCCATTTGTAGCCCATCTCTACTGTCTGTTCCGGGCCTGACAGCGCCATTTTGCTGTTCAGGCTATGGCCTCTGTCATTGAGCCAGGGCTTGTTCCAGTTCAGTTTGATTCGAGGCCCCAGATCGGTGGAATAGCCTAAACCTGTTTCTACAGAGTTGCGAATTTGGGGCTCAACTTTGACGTTAACGGCCAGTTGCTGGCCTGAGTTGGCCGGCTCATCGACAGTGACGTCAATGCTGCGAAACCAATTCGTTTCCGCCAGACGTTGATTCAGCTCGCCCAACTGGCTGGATAGATAAGGCTGACCCGGTTTGAAAGGCAGCAAAGACATTAAGCGTTCGTTTCGAATTTGACTGCCTTCAAACCGGATTTCGCCAAAATGATAACGCGGACCCGAATCAAATTGGATATGAATAAAACCTTGCAGCAAGCGGGGGGCAACTGACAGCTCCTGTTTGATAAAGCTGGCCTGAAAATAACCGCGGCGTAATGCCAATGAATTCAGCTGGTTTTTAATTTCTTCGTAGCGCCCATGATGCACCCTATGATTTACTTTAGGACCCACCTTTTTTACCAGCTTGATAAACTCCGGATCGGTAGCTGCCTCGCCCAGCACTTCTACTTTGACGGATTTTAGACGCAAGGCTTCACCGGGTTGAATCGTCAGCCTTAACTTTTGTTTTTTATCTTTACCTACCAGACTGGGTTCTATTTCCATGCGGTAATAACCCACGGCTCTGGCAGCAAGTTTGACCTCTGTGATGACTTTATTTTGAAAACGTCTGGAGCCCAGATTGTTTTTTGCAGGCAATCTGTCCAGATAAAGTTCAATATTATCAGCAAGGGAGCCTGAAACACCCTTGAGCTCGATTTGGGGATGCGCTGCAGCTTCAGAGGCGGCAAGCAGCGCCAAAATGGCCAAAATCCTATACAACAAAATGCGAACTATCCTTTGCGTTAAAACCGGGTCAGTGGCACCCGGCTATCTAGTCAGAGTATAACAGGCGGCAAGAGTTCAGTGCGCATTGAGATACACAAAGCCTGTTTGCTTACTCTTTGACCCTGGCAAACACAAAGGTTTTCAGCAGTAAAGGCCATTCAGGCTCTTTGCCGTACATGCGGATCCCCAGTTCAAACACCCTACACGCGGCGCTTTTTAGCCAAAACAGACAAGCAATCAGTAAAAACAGGGCGAGCAGCCATTCCCACCATGGCACAGTCACTGATGCCATCCGCATAGGCATGGCTGCAAAAGAGGTCAGAGGGAATAGGCTAAGTATATGCATTAGAGTGCCTTCTGCGTTGTCCATAGCACTGAATACGACCCCTAAAGGTACTGTGGGTAAAAACATGACGATGGAACGGCTGGAATGGTTAGGGTCATCTATAGTGGCGGCAAAACCAGCCATAAAGCTATTGATTAACAACAAACCTAAGCTGACAAAAAGTAAAGCACTGACCAAGTCTACGCCGGTAATAGGCAAGACAAACATACCATCGCCTTTTGCCAGGGAGACAACCTGGATCATCAGGTATAAAAACAAACCTGTGGTGACCATGCTTTTTAAGCAAAACAGCGAGATGCCTAAAATTTTACCTTCTATCCACTCTTTGGCACTGATCAGTGTCAATAACTGCTCAGTGACACGCTGCTGCTTTTCTGTGGTAATAGCGGTAAACATAAAACCAAAACCTGAAAACACGCCAATACCCATAAGTATCAACAAGCCGCCGCTGACCATTTGCTGCTCTTTGTTTTGTTTCGCTGAATCTTTTTTCAGGAACACCAGCTGGGTTTCAGGCAGGTTATCGACAATCTGTTTTTGCTCGGGGCTTAAAGGCAATTGACTAATGCGTTGTTTTTGCAGCCAGTTTTGTAGTTCTGGTGTGAGCTTGTCTTGCCAACTTGCGCTGGATTCTGCTGTCATCACCAGCTTATCGTCCTGAACCTGTACCACTAAGTCCCAGACCTCACCCAAGCCTGCCAAGGCAGTTTGTGCTGAATCAGCAGGGATCTGACTGATGCTAAAACCACTTAGTTTGGGCGCCGCGTGCGGACTGACTAAGGCAATCTTATAGTCATTGTCCAGCCAGGTTTTAACAAGAGGCCAGGCGCTCATCACCACTAAAGACAGTAGCATCAGACCTATGCTGACCAGTTCCTGTTTCCATTTGAAATAACGTTGGAACTCAAAAAGGGCTATGGTCCAAAGATTCATGCTGCATCTCCTTCTGCATGGTTTGAGCGGGTTGTTTTGTCATCATTATGTTGTTGCACAGCGGTCAGATACAACTGATGAAGGCTGGGTTGAATGCGACTGAAATCCGCCAGTTCTGCCAGGCTGGTCAACTGCTGCAATAACTGACTGACACTAAAACCTTGCTCTAGGGTCAACTGAATTTTTTCTGAGTCTGAGCTGCTCAGTTCTGCCACAGCAGTCAATTGCTGCAGTTGCTGTCTATCAACCTGCTGTTCAAAGCGAACTTCAAACCATTGTTTAGGATCCAGCTGTTGGCTGACTTCTGCCAGACTACCTTGCGCGACCAGTTGCCCCTTATTGAGCAGCAGCATTTGGTCAGCCAGACGTTCAATCAGCGCCATCTGATGGGCACTCAGTATCACAGTGGTACCACTTTGTTTCAGCTCAGTCAGGATAGACACAACATGTTCCTGATTGACCGGGTCGAGCCCGGAAAAAGGTTCATCCAAAATCAGCAAGTCTGGTTTATGCAGCACGCAGCTGATCAGCTGCACTTTCTGCTGGTTGCCTTTTGATAGTTTACTGAGGTTGTCATCCATTTTTTCCAGCAGATCTAATCTGGTGCACCATAAGGTCAGTCCCTGCGCTATATCTGCCGCATTCATGCCACGCAACTTACCTATGTAAGTCAGGTTTTGTCGTACCGTTTTATCCTGATACAAGCCTCTGTCTTCCGGTAAGTAACCGTAACAACGCTGTGGCAAAGTACGTAGTTCCTCTCCTTTGTATTCGATGCGGATTTGGCCGGCATCGGGTCGGGTTAGGCCAACCAGGATCCGGATAAGGGACGATTTTCCTGCGCCGTTAGGACCAAGCAACGCAAAAATCTGGCCTGACTGCACGTCAAAACTTATGCCATCGACAGCTTTTACTGTGCTGTAACTTTTTTCTATCTGATCTGCTGTAATCCTGAGCATATGCTGTCCTTATGATCGAAGGTCAAATTGGAAAGCTTGCAGCATATCAATGCTATAGAATTAACAACAAGATTAAATTGTGACAAATTCTTAACCTTAGCGATGCAGCGGAACTGTCAGCACTTTGTCATCTGTCTGGATTACACTGACAGGAGCCAATCATGATGCAGGAGCAACGCATGAGTTTAAAAAGTGCGCTTACCATAGTAGTACTGCCAGGTTTGGATGGGACTGGTACTTTGTATCAAGAGTTGGCTGAGCAACTGGCGCCAGACTACCAGCTTCAGGTGATAGCTTATCCTTTGGATCAGCAGTGGGGTTATGCGCAATTGCTGGATTTTATCCGGCCACAGCTGCCGCAGGCGCCTTATGTCCTGCTGGCCGAGTCTTTTTCTGGTCCTTTGGGCATCATGCTCGCCTCTGAACAGCCTGTGCAACTGAAAGCCTTGGTGCTTTGTTGTACTTTTGGCCGTAATCCGCTGCCCGCTATTAAAGGCTTAGCCAGTGCAGTGGATAAATTGCCCTGGAATGAGCTGGTCCATCATTGGACTGCTTTGTGGTTACAGGGGCGTTTTGCCAGCGCACAGTTATCAGCTTTACTGGAAGCAGCTTTGACTATGGTGCCAGAGCATGTGATTAAACACAGAGCAAAACAGACGCTACAGGTAGACGTTCTGGACAAGTTTAGTCGCTTAACTTTGCCTTTGATGTATCTGCAGGCGCAACAAGATCGGCTGATTTGGGCTTTTAATGCCAGTACTTTATTGCAGCATAACCCTGCTATGAAGTTAGTTCGGCTCGACGCGCCGCATTTTTTATTACAAGCCATACCAGAGCAGGCAGCTGCTGAGTTAAAGCAGTTTATCGCTGGGATGTATCAGACAGATACGACAGATGTAGCTTTAACCTCTTGAACACAGTTTGATTTCAACGCGCTCAGCACTGAGCACGAATGTACATAAGAGTCTGTATCCAGCGCAGCGCGATGCTGCCTTCTGGTACCTTGCATACTGTATCTGGCTGCTTTTGCTTTTGAAGTACGTCAAAAAAAAACAGCAGCTCTGCCATGTCCTTGGTTGCTACGGCCACAGAACAGACATGGAATAATTGAACGCTGTTGACAGAACTTTAACCTTAACGCTGAAGTCGCTTCAGGTAGGGGTACTTTTGTCAGCCTGCGCTGTAAGTAAAAATAAAATTTTATCCATATTGAGCTTCTCATAAGGCATTAAACGTTCGGGTTTGCCTTCGCGCACAATACAGAGGTGATCGGAGGTAAAGGCAAGCACTGCAGCTGAAGTTTTAATGGTATTGCCTTCGACTTCATACTGGCAGTGAGCCAGATCTAAAAAAGCTAAAATACGGCTACGGATAGATGTCAACATGGCTTGAGCTCCGGTTTAGCGCTTTTTAATAATGGTCCCTGGTGTGTACTACTTCTCTCACTCCGGGAGGAGTTCTCATTCGACGGTTATGACATTAGATGCTTTGATTTGTTCCGCGTAAATAACAAATTTTTGCAAAAAATTTGATAAATACTGCAACAGTATAATTGGTATCTAGCTTCTGTGATCGAAAGCTGGCGTTTTATTGCTTTCAAAGCAGTATTTTCTTTGTCTGGATTTCAATGCTATTTTGCATACTAAGGAACCAATTTCTCTGTGCGCGGTCAAGCTGACGGACAGTAAAAGCATTGGTTAATCAGTTTTCATTGGGGAATATAGTCAGGTGAAACCACAGTATTGGATTGGATGGAGTATTGTCATTGTGCTGTTAGGGGGCTGTTCATCAACTCCGTATCGGCGTTCGGAGGCGCCTGCAGTATTTCGTGCTTGTGTACATCAGGATTTCAGTAAGCAATTTAGCTACCGTAAAGGCCGGCCTATGCAAATTGAGCACGTAGTGATGATGCAGCGTATGGCGTCAGAACAAGCCATGCGGGGACGATCGCCTCAACCTAATAGGAATCGTTATGACAAAGAACCAGGTGAAGGGCCTTTGTATGACGAACTGGCTGAGTTAATGGAAACAAAACAATTTTGTAAAGAGGGGTACTTTGAGCTCGACAGTAGTTTTGAAAATGGCTACGAACGCATTATTGGCGAGTGCAATGACAGTGCTACCGATGCGGACATGGAAAAACTTCCCTTATGTGGGCCAGCGGATCGCCTCTAATAGCAGGGCGGTCGACGAGATCTAGACGCGGCAGATAAATTCAATAGAGCTGCATTTAAGTGCAGCTTTTCTATCTGACAGTTCCACCTTAGTGATCCTCCTCTGATTTCTATCGCACAACTTCAGTCATCTGGTTTTTTCATTTCTTTTTGCGCCGGATCATGATCTATAGCTTGTTAAAAGGTCATAATCCCATCTTGGGTTAAAGCTCAGTGACCCGAGACTATCCTTGTTCTTCGCAATCTGTTCACCATCCTGTTAAGCAATTCACTCCTTAAATTTGATAAATTCGAACCTTTTTTCATTTAAGTGATAAAAATGATACCTTGTTTGTTTTTTATATGATATAAATGATAAAAATGGTGGTGAGGCTAGGTGCGTTATGAACTTCAACAGTATCAGGGTAAAAAGTAGTATTCCGACAGTCTTGATGGCAATCACTGTCCTTGTCGTGATTGCACTTTTCAGTTATCTGAATTTGCTGCAGCAAAAAGCTTTGAAAATCGAAGCGGAAAACTTTCTGCCAGCCGTCTCCGCAGTGCTAAACGCGGACCGCGATTTGTATCAGGCTCAATTAGCTTTAGCGCATTTCAGTGTCAGTGTGACTGCTGATAAAACGGCGGTACGACAAGACTTTGATGACAACGCAGCTCAGGTGAAGCAACGTTTTGCTGAATATCTGGCATTTTTGTCTGCCTACCCGGATACAGTGCAAAAGTTTAATGACTTTGATACAAGCTACAGCAGCTGGCTGGTAAGCGCTGAGGCTTTACTCGCTGCTCAGGCTGGTAGTGAGCAGGTTGAACTGCAAGCAGATGAAGAGACTAAATTTGCTGATTTGCGGAAAATACTCAATCTGGCAGGCGAGGTGGCTTTGGCGTTATCTGAATCTGAAGAAGCGCTGTTGCATGAGAAAATTCAATTTTTTCACTCTCTTACTTACGGCTTTACCTTGGTGTTATTGATCATATCTGGCTGGTTTAGCTACAAAAATCCAAAAGTTCTTACTGAGCAAATCAATGCATTAACCCGACGTTTGTCTGAGATAGCCAATGGTGATGGCGATTTAACAGCTCGTCTTGAAATCAGCACTAAAGATGAATTTGCCGACTTAGCTCGTCAGTTTAATCACTTTATTGCCAATCAGTGCAACATGATTGCGGCTATATTGCAGCAAGCAGGGCAGTTAAGTCAGTTGACTACTCAGTTGTCCGACTCTGCGGAAAAATCTAACACTATTACGTCTTCGTTAAATATTGCATCTGATTCTATTGTCAGTGCGGTGCATGAAATGACACTGGCCAATAAAGAAATGGCTCAGGTGGCAACAGACACTGCTGGAGAATCAGATCAGGCCCGGAAAAGTGCGAACTTAGGTCTGGAAGTGGTCGACAAAGTCACAGTTAGTATGGGCAAGTTGACCGCTGACGTGGATGCGGCTCTGGTCTTTTCTGCTGATTTAGAAAAGAGTTCTGGCACTATCAGTTCAGTGCTTGAAGTGATCCGCAGTATTGCTGAACAGACCAATTTATTAGCGTTAAATGCGGCTATTGAAGCGGCAAGGGCAGGTGAACAGGGCCGTGGTTTTGCTGTTGTTGCCGATGAAGTGCGAACTCTGGCCTCGCGTACTCAACAAAGCACTAATCATATTCAGGATATTATTACCCAACTACAAAACCGGGTTAGCGAGTCGACTCAGGCCATTAACAGTGGTAAACGAAACGCTGATTTAACAGGAGCTAACTTCGCTCAGGCTGAAGAAGTGTTTCGTCTAATCATGCAATCTTCAGTGCAAGTGAATGATATGGCGATCCGCACCGCTGCAGCCACAGAAGAGCAGGCGATTGTGTCTGAGGAGATCACCAAAAACTTATATGCCTTGCATGACCAGGCCAGTGCAGCAGGGGACGTCGCTAAAGAAAATACTAAGCTGTCAGAAGATATCAGGCATTTATCTGATGTGCTTTTTGGATTGGTCGGTCAATTCAAAATCAGTTAAAGCCATTCAGTCTTATCAGCTTTGGTCAAAAAGCCATCCATCAAGGATGGCTTTTTTCTGAACTGGTGTTCGCAGGTCATGCGCTGTACTCTGCTGCGGTGGTTGGCTTTTGAAATCAGTGAGGTCTGTAATGCAATTATCTGAAGTGGTCATTCTGGCTGGTATGCGAACAGCTATAGGTAGCTTTGGCGGTGCTTTGTCGTCTTTGAGCCCTGCAGAGCTGGGTACTGTGGCCGCCAAAGCTGCGATCAGCCAAAGTGGTGTTTTAGCTGAGCAAATCGATCATGCAGTTTTTGGTCATATTATTACGACTTGCCCTGCAGATGCCTACTTAGCAAGGCATATAGCGCTGAATTCTGGTTTACCTGTCAACAGCGCAGCTTTTAATGTCAACCGTTTATGTGGATCTGCAGTGCAGGCCGTTATCTCTGCCGCTCAGCTGATTCAATTGGGTCAGAGTCAGGTCGTTTTGGCTGGTGGTGCTGAAAGCATGAGCAATGGTGCTTATTTGTTGAATAATGTCAGACGGGGCTTGAGGCTGGGACATAGCGCAATCACAGATTTAACCTTGGGTATTTTGTCGGATCCCTTTGGTTCAGGCCATATGGGGATCACGGCTGAGACTATAGCTGAACGTTATGGTTTTAGCCGAAGCGCTTTGGATAGGTTTGCCACACAAAGTCATAGCCGCGCAGCATACGCCAGACAACAAGGCTATTTTGCCAGCCAAATTGCAGCCGTCACTGTGCCTTCCGGGGCAAAAGAGTTACAGATCACAGAAGATGAACCTATCAGGCCAGATACAACAACAGAAAGCTTAAGCACGCTTAAGGCCGCTTTCAAAAAAGAGGGGCTGATCACGGCCGGCAACGCTTCGGGTTTAAGTGATGGCGCAGCTGCGTTGGTACTAACCAGTCAGACAGAAGCCAATCGTCTTGGTGTGACGCCTCAAGCACGTATTGTAGGGTATAGTTTTGCTGGTGTTGAACCGGCTTTGATGGGATTAGGACCAATACCAGCGGTACAGAAATTACTGGCACAGACTGGCATATCGCTGATTGACATTGATGTGATTGAATCCAATGAAGCTTTTGCTTCACAAGCTATGGCTGTCAGCCAAACTCTGGGCTTTGACCCTGCCAAAGTAAACCCTAATGGTGGAGCCATAGCGCTTGGGCATCCTGTTGGGGCAACAGGCTCTATTCTGCTCATTAAAGCTTTAGCCGAATTGCAACGCATTAAAGGCCGGTACGGCCTGATCACTATGTGTATAGGTGGAGGCCAGGGCATAGCCTTGATGATTGAACGTTTGAAGTAGGGCTGATTTATTGGCTTTGACTGACAGAAATGAAAACTTTAAAAATCAGGTTCGCCGAGCCAAAAGCTGCACCCCGAACCTGAGTTCAGTGGTATAGGTCAAAAATGATAGTTCAGACCTAAGGCAAAACGCGTTGTCTTAATATCTTCTGCTATGTAACTGGCGGTTTGTACTTCAGGGGCCAGATAATCTGCGCTGATAATGAAGTTCAGTTGCTCAGTCAGACGGTAACTTGTCAGCAGGCCAGCGATCAGACTCGTACTTGAGTCCTTATCCGCAGATGGATAAGTGTCTGTATAACCTGGTGCCACAAGAGCTATTTTAGAATCCACCTGAATCAGACCTAAGCGACCACCAAAAGACCAGCCTGCCAGTAAAGGATCGCTCAGATACTGCGCTGCTAAGGCGATACCTGTATTTTCCATAGTTCTGTCAAAATCATAAGATGCACCATCAGCTATTAAGGTCCCTGAATACATTCGAGCTTTGCCAAAGTCTGTGTAGCTCAGATTCAGTGACCAATTTGCGCTCAGTTCATAGCCTAAGGTCAGAGCGTAAGAGCTGTCATTATCGGAAAACCAGCGGGTCTTTTGTTTTGCTGAGCCTAAATCAAGGGTCAGATCCAAACCTTCTACATTTGCAACTGCCAATGGAGATACAACAACTAATGGTAGTAGTACCATTAAAACCTGTATATTTTTCATCAAAGTCCTTATGTCATGTTGTGTTACTGCGAAATACCAGGCAACACCAAAGTGGTAGCTGCGTTTTCAGACGAATAGGATTTTCTACTCTTCCAACAGCTATGCCTTTTTGGATTTAAATTCGCTCCAAGTGTAAAATTAATGAGTTGAATGTGTAAACGAAAGTTTCGGGCAGTTTGTAAATAAATGTGTCATTGGCGTTGGGTGCTGGTGTATTTTTGTGCTTTTTTTATAAAAAAATTAGTTGGTTCCATAGTTTCTATTGATCCTTATCAGCATTTCAGTGTGTTAAAGACACTAGACTAAGCTTCTTTTCTCAAAGCTAAGGATTTCTATGCGTTGCCAATCTGCCGAACAGGCGCTTTCGTTGATTAAGGACGGGGAGACTATCTGGTGTCACTCCATGGCTGCCACTCCTTACACTATGCTCAATGCACTGTCGCGGGTTGCTTTGGACAAAAAAGATCTGACATTAATCAGCTTACACACTGAACACAGTGAAGCTTTATGCAACCCGGAGTTACAGGGGCATCTACGCCAGCGAGTGTTTTTTGTTGGGCGTCCAACCAGACCTGCGGTGAATTGCGCTCAGGCCGATTATGTGCCTGCGTTTTTGTCAGAAATTCCCAAATTATTCCGCAGTGGTGAGCAACCGCTGGATACTGCCATTATTCAGGTATCACCGCCGGATAAACACGGCCTCTGTAGTTTGGGAGTGTCAGTGGAGGCCACCAGAGCGGCCATGCAGTCCGCAAAAAAAATCATAGCGCAGATTAATCCATATATGCCCCGCACCCATGGTGACTCCTTTGTGCATCTGGCTGATTTTGCCGCTTATGTTGAACTTGAGAGTCAAATTCCCCTGCATTTACCTGCTGTGGTCGATCCTGTCACAGCTCAAATAGGTCGCCATGTCGCCAGTCTGGTCAGAGATGGCGATTGTTTGCAAATGGGCATAGGCGCTATTCCTGATGCGACTTTAGCTTGCCTTGGGGATCGGCAGAATTTAGGTATTCATACCGAGATGTTTTCCGATGGTGTATTGCCGCTGCTGGAAAAAGGCGTGTTCACAAATCGTAATAAGAAAAAACATCCGGGAAAAATTGTCACTACTTTTGCCATGGGTAGTCAGGCTTTATACAATTTTGTCGACGATAACCCTGAAGTGGTATTTCTGGATGTAGCTTATACCAATGATACGGCGGTGATCAGGCAAAACCCTCAGGTGATGGCGATTAATAGTGCCTTACAAGTGGATTTATCCGGTCAGGTGTGCGCTGATTCGCTGGGCACCCGCATTTATTCGGGGGTTGGTGGTCAAATGGACTTTGTCCGCGGCGCAGCGTTGTCAGAAGGTGGCCGTTCAGTTATAGCGTTGCCTGCAACTGCAGCAGGCGGCACAGTGTCCCGTATCAGCTCTTTGCTTGCACCAGGTGCTGGGGTTGTGACAACCCGAGCCCATGTACATTATGTAGTTACTGAATATGGTGTGGCGAATTTAAGAGCCCGCAGCTTAACTGAGCGGGCTAAAGCCCTGATTGAGATAGCAGCACCGCAATTTCGTGAGCAATTAGCCCGAGAAGCCTATCAGGATTGGGGCTTAATGATTTAGCACAGAAAACCCGCTGAGCATTGTGCTCAGCGGGACTCGATCAGAATGAATTTTTTAAGCCAATATAGAGCCTTGTATTAGTTACATCAGTACTGTCTTCTTCAAAGCTGATGTTATAACGCAAATAATCAAGACCCAAGGTCAGGTCCCATTTCTCAGTTAATGCATACTGAGCAACCAAAGCTGCAGCTAAGTCAGTTCCTCTGTCTGAAACGACGTTTAAATCCAGCTCAGATGCTGCATGCACAGTGGCGTTGACATCACTTTCCCAACGCACCAATCCAATACGTCCGCCAAAAGCCCACTGTTGAAGTTGGCGTTCAGTTGTGTATTGTGCAAATAACCCTATGCCAGTGTTATCCAGCGACATAGTTGCTTCATAAATAATATCATCACCAGCAAAGGTATCGTTCAGGCTGAACAAATCAGCTTCACCAGAATCGGTATAGTTCAGCAGGACAGACCAGCTTGGGGTGATTTGATAACTCAGACCTACAGAGCCTGAAAATGCGGTACCAGATTCGCCGTCTCCTGCTTGACGCGTTGAACCCAGATCTGCGCTTAAAGCGAAATCTGATGGTGTAGCCAATAAAGTCGAAGAAACAGTGAGTACAGGTAACAACGCCAAAAGTTTTAATGCAGTTTTCATTGAAATTCCATTTGTATAAAATCCGGCGCACACTGTAAATAATAGGAGAGTATTCAGTAAAACTCTATCGAATAAATATTGTAAGCACTTGTTTCATATGTTTATTTCAGCATGCTGCTAGCAAATGTAGCCGCCACTCATAATTCTGACTAAAAACATCAGTCCTAAGCTACAGACCAAGCCCGAACTAACGTATGATCGCTAAAGTGTTAATCCACCGCTCGCCTTTAAAAGTAGTGTGGGTGGCAGAACAACTATAAAAATATCAAGTGAACCAACTTAGAGAGGACTGCGGATGAACTACAACAAAATAATGCTAGCGTTAAGTCTTGGCGGCGCTTTGGCTTTAACTGCCTGTAAACCGGCACCAGAGCAAAAGACGACAGAACAGGCTGCAGCTGCGGAACAAACCGCAGTGGCTAATGCGTCAGCAACAGCATTAGTCACAGGCTTTGAAAAACGCTTGGATATCTACCGCACTGTGGATTTAACCGCAGATTTATCCGCTGTATCAGCGCAGCATAAACAAATGCTGGGGAAATTGATTGAAGCTGCAGAAATCATGGATCAGTTATTCTGGAAACAGGCTTTTTCAGAAGATAAACAAAGCTTTTTAGGCAAAATAACAGACGCTAAAACCAAAGCTTTTGCTGATGTAAACTACGGCCCATGGGACAGATTACAAGGCGATGAGGTGTTTTTAACAGGCTATGCGGCTAAGCCTCTCGGATCGCAGTTTTACCCTGCGGACATGAGTAAAGAAGAGTTTGAAAAAGCCGACTTCGCCGATAAAAACGGCCTCTATTCGATAGTCCAGCGCGACAAAGACGGCAAGTTAGTGGCTGTGCCTTATTCACAAGCTTACAAAACAGAACTGACTGCAGCAGCGGGCCTGTTAAAAGAAGCCGCGGCATTATCGGAAGACAAAGACTTTGCCAACTACCTGACCATGCGCGCTGAAGCCTTTTTAAACGACAACTATCAGCCGTCTGATTTTGCCTGGATGGCGATGAAAAACAACCCAATTGATCTGGTGATTGGTCCTATCGAAACTTATGAAGATCAATTATTTGGCTACCGCGCCGCTTTTGAAGCTTATGTACTGGTGAAAGATTTAGCTTGGAGTGAGCGTTTAGCAAAATATGCGGCCACTTTGCCAGCGCTGCAAAAAGGCTTGCCTGTGCCAGAGCAATACAAAACAGAAAGCCCTGGCTCAGATTCCGACTTAAATGCCTATGACGTGATTTATTACGCTGGTCATTCCAACTCAGGTGGTAAAACTATCGCCATTAACCTGCCCAACGACGAGCAGGTTCAGCTGGAAAAAGGCACCCGCCGTTTGCAGTTAAAAAATGCGATGCAGGCTAAGTTTGAACATATTATGTCGCCTATTGCAGACTTACTGATCGCACCTTCGCAGCGCCAGCATGTCACTTTTGATGCCTTTTTTAACAATGTGATGTTCCATGAAGTAGCGCATGGCCTGGGTATTAAAAACACCATCAATGGCAAGGGCACAGTGCGTCAGAGCTTAAAAGAGCTGTCAGGTGGGCTGGAAGAAGGCAAAGCTGATATTTTGGGTTTGTATATGATTTCCCAGTTGTCCGAGCAGGGTTTATTGCCTGATGCCAAAATGGAAGATTTTTATACCACTTTTATGGCCGGTATTTTCCGCTCGGTACGTTTTGGTGCATCCAGCGCTCATGGTAAAGCCAATATGGTCTGTTTTAATTATTTTGCTGAGCAGGGCGCTTTTGTCCGCAATGACGACGGCACCTATCAGGTCGATTACGTCAAAATGAAACAAGCCATGACCTCGTTATCGCAACTGATCCTGACGTTGCAGGGCGATGGTAACTACGAAGGTGTGGCGTCATTGATGGCGGATAAAGGCGTGATCAAAGCTCAACTGGCTGATGATTTAGCCCGTTTAACCACGGCCAATATTCCGGTGGATATTATCTTTAACCAAGGCAAAGGCGTGTTGGGACTTTAATACACAGGGTCAGAGCTTAGGCTCTGACCCTTTAGTCCGTCGATTAAGCAGGTTCTGCTTCTGTGTTTGGCTCTACTGCAATTTCACCAGCCACCGGGATTTTTTCACATAAAATCCAGTCTTTTTCATCGACCCAGTTTTGCGCGCCACCAGCTACAGTGCGGATTGGCACTATATAACGGCACGAAGTCTGAGGTTTCACCGATGCAAAAATTGGCACAAAACCAAAGTTCAGCGCTGTTTCGATCAGAGCCTGCTGGTTATGTGGGTCAATATCGGCCGCTTCGTCGATATAAATTGGAATACGATATTTACCGCGTTCACGTTCGGACAATAACTGGCGAATAAACAACATACCGCACAATAACTTAATGGTAATACGGGTACCGTTGGAGCCAGCTGAGTCGATTTTGTCGAAAAACTCCACTTCACCAGCGCGGTTGACCACTTTAAAGCGGATATCAAACAAGTCTGATAAAGTTAAACCGCCTTTTTCGCTGGCCGCCTGAATTAAATAGTCTTTGGCTGCCTGCACTTCACGTTCATTGCTGCTGGCGTTTGGTGCCAATAAATCCAGCGTATCACCTTGCTGGTAAGCTTCTGAAGTGGTCAGAATAGTATCTATATGGCCAACCAATAAAGCACGGTCAACAATTTCGATTTTAAAATCCTGCAGGTTGGAAATTTGATGACGCCAGATACCGCGGTTAAAGCTATTCAGCTCGCGGTGCAGACGGTTTAAGTCATCGCGTAAGCCTTTGAGCGTGGAGGCTACTTCAGTCAAAGCAACGCGGGCACGACGTTCAATGGCTTCACGCTCTTTGTCGAGGTGATGGAAGGCGCTGATTAGTTTCTGGAACTTCAGCTCTTCGTCCGTCTCGACCTCAAACTTGGTAATACCGGCGTTAAAAATAAACAAGTAGGTATTTTTGATATTGACGTCAATCAGTTTGAGCTCATTGCACTGCTTGTTAAAGTCGCGTAATACGTCGGCTAAGTTGTCAAAATCCAGAGTCACTTCAATAGGATAAGGTGTGACTTTGCCGGAGTAGAAATCAAGCTGGAAGTCGATACGCTCTTTTTTCTCCTGCTCAATACGTTCGGCCTGGCGTTTAATTTGTTCCTGCTTGTTCGAAACTAAATTGCGGCGATCCGACAGGGTAGAGGCCTTGTGCTGCACTTCGGCCAGCTGCTCCTGCAGCTTGTCTTCTTCAATTTCAAGTTCGGACTGCAGCGCCTGTTGCTCGTCACTGATTTCGAGCATTTGCTGATAGCGGCCAAACTTTTTAATGTCTTCTTCGGCTTGTAACAGATCCTGATACAAACGGTCTTTTTCGCGGGTTTTACCAGCTAAATCGCCGGCTACTGCTAATTGCTGTTCCAGCGTATGCAAGGTCTGCTGCAGCGCGTCTATTTGCTCTTTTAGCTGGATTTTGTTCTCCAGGCTATTTTGTTCTACCGGCTGCAAATGATGCAGGTCAATGACAACACCAGGTAAATGCAGTTTTCCTTGTTTAAAGCAATCAGCAATTTTCTCAAGCTGCTCTGAAAATAGTGCATCGTCCAGAATTTCGATATCACCGCCACCCGTAGTCGAAAGCGACAACAAATCCGGATTTAAAATGCGGGTGATTTGCTGTACTTCCGGCAGGCTTAAATCTTCGCGCAGACGGGAATACAGGTTAAATTCCAGGTTTTTCAGCTGCAGCTTTAAGCTTTGCAGCTGCTTGGCGCTCTGACTTTTCTGATGCGCCAAGGTCGTGGCATTGACCTGACTGGCACCTTGCAAGCTATGACTTAACTGCTCGTAGGCTGAACGTATATTGCTTAAGTTGGTCTGCAAGGTGGCTGCATTACTTAAACTGAATTTTTGTGACAGACCATCAAATTCACCAAACCATTGCTGCAACTGCTGCTGACGGCCGGATAATTCTTTTATCTGACCAACATACAAACGCTGACGTTCTTCCAGCTGGTTTTTCTCGGCCAATAAGCCGGTCAGCTGCTCGTTTAACAGCTCTTGTTGATCGTCAAAGTAGCTATGAAATTCAGTTAAAGCCACGTCGAGCTTAGGTGCATAAGTCGCTAAACGGCCTTTGAGTACTGAGCGGTTGTCGAGCAGGCTTTCTAAAGCTGTGACTGCTTCCTGTTGGTTTTCCAAAGCTTTGAGTTCACGTCTGTCTTTATTGACCTTTTCAAAGGCGTTATGCCAGACCTGATAAAAATCGACTTTAGGGTCGCCTAGATGCCGGGCAAATACAGGCAATAACAGTCGTTTTACATCCTGCGCTGTTAAGCGGTGCAGGTTCAGAATACGGCGGAAAATATCTTTGTAGACAGGCGCATCGGACACGTTCGCCAGTGGGATCATCCGAAGATTAATGCGGCTGTCAAAAGGTGTTGCACCACCTGTCAGCATGGCATTCAGTTCAGACTGTTTTAACTCAATAGGATCAAAGCCTAAGCCACGTAAATGATGGTCCAGCTTGTTGTACCGCACATAACTTTTGCCATCTAAATAGTGGCTTAAATCCAATTTGCCTTTGTAGCAAAAATACTGGAAAGCATAACCGGCAATTTTACCGCGACCAGCCACCCCAATCACCACTGGGCCGTCCGGTAAATTCGCTTCCAACAGTATATAGCTTTGGTCTGTGCCGAAGTAAAACTTACGGGTTTCGTCTAAGTCGTGGCCATCCCATTCAGTTAAACGCAAATCGTTAATCAGTGGAAACTGCAGGGCATTAATGACTGAGCTTTTGCCTGTATTGTTGGGCGCGCAAATGGAGGAAGAGTCATCCAGTGGGATCACACATTTAGCGTAACCAGCAGTGTTGAGCAAAGCTAATTTAGTTAAGCCATACAGCTCTGATTTAGTAGGCTCAGACATCAGCTTGCTCCTCTGTTACTGCGCTGTGATCCACGTCCATTAAGGCGTCTAAATAGCGGTACACAGGGGATAATAATTTGATTTGATCGCCGCTTGGCCGTGCCAGACCATAACGCAAGAAGCGGTTGGCAATTTCGCGTTTCATATCGGTGACTGAGAAAATTTCCAATTGTTCGAATAAGTGGTATTGCTGCTGCAGCAACTGGCCCCAGATTTCTGTGGTGATTTCATGTTCAAACAAAGCCCGCAGAGGATCCTGGCCTTTATCAGCATAAAACTCAACCAAGGCAAATAAGGTCAATGCGAAAAGCCTGGAGATTTTGCCCATGCTGGCAGTGGCATCATCCACTTCAAAATAAAAGAAACCACGACTGTCGCGTTTTAGTGTATTACCTAAAGCACCAAACAAAGCAGTGTAAGAGTCTTCCTGCTGATCCAGTTCCTGCCATAAGGCAAAATCCTGTTCGCTAATATGGTAACCGTTTGACAGCTTTTTGCTGATTTCAGCCAGCTGAGTCAGTTCATCTAAGTTTAATTGCATTTATAAAATCCCGGCTTCGCTGCTTTGAAAGGGGTGTAAGGTCAGCTTGTAGCCATTGAGTGTCAATTCTGTGTTGTGTTCGCTGTGCTCTAAAGTCAGTTCGTCCGAACGAGAGAGCTCCTGATACAGGAAAAGCAGTTCATCTACTGGTAATTCAGGGTAACTGTCGGCCAGCCAACGGCTTAAATCGGGCAGTTTTTTTAAGGCTTTGGCTTTGTGCACTACATCTTTTAATTCAGGTACCTGCATCAGCATACTGTGATTGCTGAGTATTTCTTCAGGCAGTTGGTAGGCATCCTGTTCGTACTGACAAAGTTCAGCCATATAACTGGTGATTTGATTGGCTGAGCCTAAGGAGAAACGCTGGCTGTCAGAGCTGATGGCTGGTACTAAAGGCTCTAAGGTTAAATCTATGCCTTTTTTACGCATCTGTCCTAGCAGGAAGCTGGCATTACGCGACAGCAAGGTATTGCGGCGCAGCTCGTCTCTTAGTGGCATCAATAAATCAGCACAACGGCTTAAACTTTCACGGCCGACCTGATTCATTTCAATTAAGCGGGTACGCAGCTGAATCAGCGTTTCCTTTTCTGTATTCAGTGTGCCTGTTACTTCAATGATTTGCAGTAAATCGCTCAGCATAGTCTCAACTGCAGAGACTGTGAGCTGGAAAGGGCCATTGATATCGACCAGCGCCAATACAGGGTCTATATAATCGTCAAAAGCGTCCATCACAGCGGCATAACGCCGAGCCAGGCTCAATTTGCCTTCGTCTGCTTTGGCGCGTTCGACAAGTGATAAAATAGCGCTTTCGTTTTGACCAAAATGCTTCAGTACTTCACGGATACGTTCGTCCATGACTCTGGAGAAGCGGCGCAACTCGCTGCTATCACGGCTTTGCGCAGCATCCTGCATACGTTCGGATAAGCGCTTTAGCTCAAGAATACGGCTTTCGATATCGGTCGCGAGGCCTAATTGCTGTTCCTGCATCAGTTGCTGAGCAAATTCCAGTACAGAGCGATTAAGCTCTAACTGACTGGATTTGGCCAATGGGATCAGAATTTCCAGTTGCAAGAAGCGCTGTGCTTCGCGGAATACCTGTTCACTGCTCATAGCCTTGTTATGGCGCAGGATCAGATGCTGTACATCCTGAAAACTAAAGTTACCGCTGACACTGCGTTCAACCAACTGCTCAATGACAGTCCAGTGCTCATCTAAGCAGCGGATTATTTTACGTGGCGCTATCATTTGTCCTTTCTTTTCATGCTTATCATAAATATTTCACAAATGTGACTTGGGTGGGTAGTGGCATCTGGCGCGGGCTGGTAGAATACGGCCCCGCAAATTCCTTCCTTTTCCACAACAATAAAGCTGGTACTACATCATGTTAAGCGCAGTAATTTTGGCTCTGGTGGCAATAGCCTTTGTGATGATCGTTATAGAGGATATTATCCACGTAAACAAGGCAAAAACGACACTTTTTTTCGGTACTCTTTGCTGGATCCTTGCTTTTATTTTTCCAATGCACGGCGCTACAAGTGCCGAAATCAGCGAGCAGCTGAATCATAACTTATTAGAAATCGCTACTTTGTGGTTATTTTTGATGTCAACTATGACTTTTGTCGCTTATCTCAATAGCAAAGGCTTTATTTCTCAGGTAGTTCAGCGGTTACTCCCGGCTGAGTTATCGGAACGCCGCCTGATGTTTATTATTGCTGTATTTGCGTTTATCTTCTCATCTTTTGCTGACAACGTGACGGCAACACTAGTCGCTATTGCCGTGATTAGCAGTATTAAACTCGAAGCAAAAAAACGTATCCAATACGCCACTTTGATTATTTTTGCGGTGAACAGCGGTGGTGTGTCACTGATTACAGGTGATGTCACCACTTTGATGTTATTTTTAGCGGGTAAAGTCACTATCGCCAATTTACTATTACTGATCCTGCCGTCTTTGTTTGCTGTGGCAGTGCTGGCCATTTTATTATCACGCAAAATGAAAGGTCGGATAGTGCTGGAAAAATCACCTAAGCCTATTGAAAAGGCTGATGTGATCATCGCTGCTATTTTTGCATCCACTATAGGTTCGACCTTGCTATTTAACATACTGTTCCAGATCCCTCCTGTGCTGACTTTCCTATTTGGTTTAGGTGTGATGTTTCTGGCCGCTCAGTACTTGCTGCGGAAGAAAACCGGTGTGAATATCCTGAGCTATATTCGCGAAGTCGAGTTTGATACTTTGTTGTTTTTCTTAGGTGTTTTACTCTTGGTTGGCATTATGAAAGAAATCGGTGTGCTGACTAATATCACGCATCTGTATCAGTATCTGGAGCCAGTACAAGCCAACTACCTGATGGGTATTTTGTCTGCGATGATAGATAATGTGCCTTTAACTGCTGCGTTATTAAAAGCGGATTTGACCATGACCACAGCGGAATGGCTGACTTTAACTTACGCCACCGGTGTAGGTGGTTCTATTCTGATCATAGGTTCAGCGGCAGGTATTATCGCCATGAGTAAAGTAAAAGAGCTGACCTTTGGCACTTACTTTAAAATGGCAGGTTATCTGCTTGGCTGTTATAGCCTGGGTTATGTCGGCGTCTATGTTGTTGGTCAGTTTGCGCTGGCCTAATAGCAAAAAACTGTAATTTAATTACAGTTTTTTTGAAAAGACGGCTAAACGGCTGTTGCCTTTTGTAAAAAAGTCACTTAAGCTCAGCGCCGTCAATCATACTTGATTATGAGATACCTGACGTAATTGGAACTGTGACGCGGCAATGTAGGGGTGGGGTTTATCCCCTCCCGTCTCGCCAATAAGTTGATGTCAAGCGAAGGCACCGCATCAACAAAGCTGCAGCTTCACGAACGACGGGTATCTACCCTAAGTAATTGGAGTTGCAGCGCGACGACAAGTGCGTGAGACCCCAGGAGCATAGTTGTCCTATGTGACTGGGGCGAGGGCGCGCAGTCAACAAAGCTGCAGCTTCAAGTACGACGGGTATAGACCAGAAGAGGAGCGTTAACCAGGTAGAACATCTCAGGCCGCTACAAGCCGCAGGATGTTTGAGGGGGATTAACGCCGAGGACCAGATGCTGTAGCGGCAGATGGTTCGGTTGTTAAGGCTGAATCCTTACGACTGTCACCTGTTTTTTGTGGTGGAGAGCTTCTGGCCTTTGTGTGTCTGTGATCAGTTGTTTGCAGCATCAAGCCTGCACTACAATTTTATTTACTGCCTGCAAATGCCATGCTCTGCCTTATGACTTTTTGAATAAGGAGAGACTCGAATGTCTAATCAACTTATCGTCGCCAAATTTGGCGGAACTTCAGTGGCCGATTTTCCGGCTATGTCCCGTTGTGCTGATATTGTATTAGCCGATCCAAATATTCGTCTGGTCGCTGTTAGTGCGAGTTCAGGCGTGACCAACTTACTGGTCGATATCACCAAACAAACTGAAGTTCAGGCGCGTTACAGCTCTTATGAGGGCATTGAGCGTATTACTCTGGCCGTGTTGAATGCGTTGCAGCAACCTGAAGCTGTAGCTGCACAAATCGATACTTTGTTGGCTGATTTGCGCAATCTGATTGAAACCGGGGGGGCTGTGTATTCCGGTGCTCATAAAGATCTGATCCAGTCTTTTGGTGAACGTTTAAGTTCGGTGTTATTTACTCAGGTGTTGGTAGAGCGAGGCGCAGCTGCTTTGTGCTTTGATGTGCGCCGCGTACTTCGCACCGATAGCCGTTTTGGTAAAGGCGAGCCACAAATTCATGCTATTGCTGAACTCACGCAAAACCATTTACAGCCGTTATTGGCAGAGCAGATAGTGGTGACCCAGGGTTTTATTGGTGCTGATGAAGTAGGACAAACCACTACTTTAGGCCGTGGCGGTTCGGATTACAGTGCAGCTCTGCTAGGTGAAGCCTTAAACGCGCACATAGTACAAATCTGGACTGATGTGGTAGGGATTTTCACCACAGACCCACGTCTGACATCAGATGCCCGTTGTATCAATGAAATCAGCTTTGATGAAGCGGCCGAAATGGCCACTTTTGGCGCTAAAGTACTGCACCCGGCTACCTTAATTCCGGCGATGCGCCGCAATATAAAAGTTTTTGTCGGCTCCAGTCGTGAACCAGAAGCGGGTGGAACCTGGATTGCAAAATCTGTGGAACACAAACCTGCGTACCGCGCCATAGCTTTACGTAAATCTCAAACGCTGATCACAGTGAAAAGCCCGGAAATGTTGCACGCTGCAGGCTTTTTGGCTCGAGTTTTTGATATTTTAAGTCGTCACCAAATCTCTGTGGATTTAGTCACAACCTCAGAAATTTCAGTGGCTTTAACTTTGGATGAATCTGCTGGCAGTGCCTTTAGTTCAGCGATAGAACCAGCTATTGATGAGCTGAAAAACTTTTGTGAAGTCACAGTAGAACAAGGATTGAGCTTAATTGCGGTGATTGGTAATCATCTACATAGCACTAAAGGTGTCACAGGCGAGCTGTTTAGCGCTTTGGAGCAAATTAATATGCGACTGATTTGTCACGGTGCTTCACGTCATAACCTGTGCTTTTTAGTACAAGATGCTGCCGCTGCTGCTGTGGTGAAGGAGCTGCACCACAAATTGTTTAATTAACAAAAGCTAAAGGGCAGAGTGATATTAATTTCACTCTGCCCTTTATTAGTCTCACACAAAGAGCTGTTTCATTTCCTGATAAATTACAGTGAATTCAGGAGAACGATAGAAGTCAACCCCTGTGATTAAGCCTCGGTCTGCAAAAGGTTTTAGTGCTAAACGGGCTTCGGTTTTGTCTTTGCAATGGCCTTGTTGAATAGTGGCTATGCGAACAAAATCCAGGTAGTTCACTTTATCAGAGTGAGGCAACTGAGTATTCCACTGTTCCGCCACTTCAATCAGCTCGTCCGGGAATTCCCACTTACGTAAAATGCTGCCACCTATGCCGCCAGCCAAATCAGTGATACAACCTTCGATAAAATCTTTATCGCCAAACTGCTCCAGATGTTTTTCAGCTTCTGTCAGTATAGGTAAAGCACCAATGTTATGAATTAAACCCGCCAATGTCATAGTATCAAAATTGACAGGGCTGACTTTTAAATTGCTGTTATAAAGCTGCATAGCGGCTAAGGCGACGGCTGCCACTTCTAAAGTATCTTGCCATACTTTGCTCATCATGCCCTTAATCAGGCTCGAATGAGAGACAAACAATTGCTCAACCGCCATAGCTGTTACTATGTTTTTAATGTAACGCAAGCCTATGCGAGTGACAGCTTGTTGTAATGAGTTGATATGCACAGTACGGCCCAAAAAGGCGCTGTTGGCTATTTTCATCATTCGGGCTGACATAGCCGGGTCATGAGAAATAATGTCTGCCATCTGATTTAAATTTACATTTGGGTCTTCCGCCATTTTACGGATTCGTAAGGCAATCTCGGGGAGACTTGGTAAGACCAAGGTATCATTCTGGATCTTTTCAACCAGCAAGCTTAATAACGCGTTTTCGTTTGACATAAACTGCAACCTTGTGACAAAAAAGAAAAACTATCTGTTTGTTGTATCATGTTATTTTTTGAATAGCTGAACGCTTTGATTATTAGCGATTTTTACAAGCTTTGCCCAGTAGTAAAACAAAAGAATTTTTCAATTTAAGTAGATACTGGGAATTATGCTGGATCTTTACCCTGAATTTGAAACAGCTTGTCACGGATTTGCCAAAAACGACCATCTTTACGCGCTATGATGGCTGCTGGCGGTTGAAACCTGTGGCTTTGTTGTATTATTTTGCTGATGCTGGTTTCTGCAAAGGCTCTGTGCCTGTCGATCAGATGAGGTGGTACAAAAAGTGTTAAGAACTTCTGCTTCTGCGCCTTTGTTTGTAAACTCCAATACTCGGCGATTTCAGCCCCCTCTGCCGAGAAATAACTAACTTTAAGCGAGGTTTTGCCTTCTTTAGTCTGATGGCTTTGCAATTGCATTCGCGTGACATAAAGCACTAAGGCATCTTTTAAGCTAAGTGCCTCTTTGAGTTTTTTATCAGGATCCACTAATACCAGACCACAGTCGCCACAATGACGGGCCGCTATATCATTTTCAGCACCACAATCAGGGCAAAATTTGGCTTTAAAGCGATAGCCACAGGCTTGAGGGATGGCGTTGTCATCTTCTTTGTAGCCCTGACAACGTCGGCCATAGTGCTCCAGCACTATGCCTCTGTCGTCAGTTTTTCCCCAGAAGTTGTTAAAAAAGCCACACAAGGGGCAGGGCACAGTCACTAGTTCTGTGCCAGGTTCAGGTCTGAGCTCACCTATATCCGGCTGCTCCAGATTAAAACGGTTTCCGGCATAATCCAGTACCAGACAATCGGTTTTTCCCTGGCTTAAGCGCAGACCTCTGCCAACAATTTGCTGATACAAAGTGACAGATTCGGTGGGGCGTAAAATAGCGATTAAATCAATATGAGGCGCATCAAAGCCTGTGGTTAACACCGCCACATTGACCAGATATTTTAATTGTTTTTGCTTAAAGCTATGGATCAGCGCATCCCGCTCTTTTTGTGGTGTATCGCCCAAAATCAGCGCAGTGTCTGCTGCGGGTAAATAGCCTAAAATCTCGCGGGCATGGGCTGTAGTCGCTGCAAAAATCATTACGCCTTGTCTGCTTTGTGCCTGCTGCACCACTTGCTGAATAATTTGTGGTGTAGCGCGCTGCTGCTGATTAATGCGTAAATCCAAATCTGCTTCTTTAAAATAGCCGCTGGCTGTTGGCTTTAAACCAGCGAAGTTGTAGCTTAACACCGGTGCGTCCATCAGTACTGCGGGTGTTAAGTACCCTTCGCTTAATAAAAACCGAATAGGTAAATCAAAAATGCAGTACTTGAAAAAGCGCTGTTCAGTGGTACGGATCAATCCTCTGCTGTGAAACTGATAAATCCAGCCAGAACCCAAGCGATAAGGCGTAGCCGTTAAGCCAAGTACTTTTAAATCCGGATTTTGCGTCTGCAATGCCCGGATCACTTTTAAGTAACTGCTGTCTTCGTCATCTCCAACCCTGTGGCACTCGTCAATCACAAGTAAGCTAAATTGCTCAGTAAATTCGCTCAGGTTTCGAGCGACCGACTGAACTGAAGCAAAAACCACTTTGGCCGCTGTTTCTTTACGGCCCAAACTGGCAGAAAAAATAGCCGCCTCTAAGCCATAGCTTTGGTATTTGGCATGGTTTTGTTCTACCAGCTCTTTCACATGAGCAAGCACCAGGACACGGCCACGGGCCAGTCTGGCCAGTTCAGCTATAACTAAACTTTTGCCTGCCCCAGTGGGCAAGACCAATACAGCTGCATCCTGCTTCTGGCGAAAGTGCACCAGAACAGCTTGAACTGCTTGTTGTTGATAGTCCCGAAGTTGCAGCATGAGGATGGTTTACACAGGAAGAAAGGGGCCAAAACAGCCCCCTTGATGATTTAAACTGGTTATTACTGAATACCGTGGTTTGAGAAAACCGTAGCGCGGTCAGCTAAAAAAGTGATTTTGATATTTTTAGCATCATCGCCCCAGCGACAACTTTTTGTACCAATAGCCTCATCGCAGTGCGTGGCAGTGCCCAAAATATGAGTCACTTCATCATAGGTCATGCCTGCTTTCACCTGATTGTAATTGTCTTGTGTCAGTTTACTGCATGCGCCTAACAGGCTGAGTGCTATTAACGAAACCACGATTTTTTTCATAACAGATTCCTTGTGTTATTTAACTGCTTAAATTGTTTTCGCCACTGTATCCGCTGGCGGAGTAAAGCGCTTTACCTGGATGATCAGCCCCAAACGCGGATGATCCAGATAGTGAATTTGTCCTAAGGTTAGCCTCGCACTTTGTTTAATGGCAAGTTGCGGCGGCTGTTCTGTGTCGTCGGTCTGGCGCAGATAAAAAGTAGCGTCAAACTGGATAAAACGTCCTAAACGCAACTGCAACAAAGAATCAAATTGCCATGGACTGTACCACAATTGCAAGCTGCTTTGACCTTGTTGTACAGCGGCCAGTTGCTGCTGCACTTGTTGCATCAGGTCGATGCTTTGTTCTGTTTCCGCTTTGGTTTCAGTCTGATAGATACCCGCATACCAATGCGATCTGCTATTACGGCCTGAAACTAAGGGCTGACGCCATGCTGTATGCAACAGCAGCTGTTTACCTGATTCACGCTGTAACTGATACACCAGATTTTTCAGCTGCAAATCATCAGGGCCCACCAAATAGGCCCCTTCTTTTGCTAGTCCGTCACCGGTAAAAATAGCAGGTATTTGTGCGGGAGCTGGTAGCTGCAAAGCCAGTTCTTCCGCGTTTAACGGGCGACTGAGTAATTGACCATCAGCATCCCATTGTTCCATTTGGCAATTCTGGAAATTTAGCTGATACAAAGATGCAGCCATTGCATCGGATCCTATCTGCACATCTAAGCTATCTTCAGCTGGAGTTGTCTGCAGAGGCTGCTTACTTTGTTGATGTTCAGTGAGAAGTTGCTGAATTTGTTGCTGTAATGCCACCGACAAAGGTGCTGCAACCTCAGCTGCGGCGTTTGCAGCCGTGGTGCCGTTGGCCACTGCAGTGCAGGCTGGTACTGATTTGATCAGATCGGCGACGGCAGGCTGCACTAAAGGGCGCATCAAATCTAGTGCATTACTGGTTTTTAACGGCCCAGTGGGGGCTTCAAACTGCTCTTTTAAGCTTTTGTCCGCGCTACGGCTAAAAGCGATCAGTTCAATTTCATACCAGCTGTTGGCAAAAACTGAGCTGCTTACTGCTAAAGCGACTAAAGCCAATCCCAGCGATGTTAAACGCAGTTGTTTCATGATGCTCCTGTCTGATGTTTAGCAAAGTCGTCCAGCATAAAGCTGACAAAGGCGAATCTGCTATTGGTATCAGGTAAATCTTTGATAAATTTCAGTTTACTACCACCTTCGAGCTTAAAGACCTTCGACTGAGTCTGAATAAGCTGAATAATGTACGACGGGTTCACTGAAGTCCGTTCGGCGAATTCTAGCACACCACCTTTGCTGTTGGCTTCCAGTCGTTTAATTCCGAGCTGCTGCGCCTGCATTTTTAACTCTGTGATTTTGACTAAGTTTTTCGCAGCATCTGGTAATAAGCCAAAACGGTCGATCAATTCTACCTGTACATCATCCAGTTCCTGCTCGTCGCGACAGGAGGCTAAACGTTTGTAAAAGGACAAACGTAAGCTGACGTCAGGAATATAAGCATCCGGCAACAGCGCAGGCAGTTTCATATCCAGTTCGGTTTGTTGGGTTAAAAGGGCATCCAGACTAGGCTCTTTGCCAGCTTTTAACGCCTCCACAGCTTGTTCCAGCATTTCCATATACAAACTAAAGCCGACAGACTCAATCTGGCCACTTTGCTCATCACCCAAGAGCTCGCCCGCGCCACGAATTTCCATATCCTGACTGGCCAGCGCAAAACCTGCGCCTAAATCTTCTAAGGCCGAAATAGCTTCAAGGCGCTTTTCGGCGTCTTTGGTCAGGCGTTTTGGTGGTGGAGTTAATAAATAGGCATAAGCCTGATGGTGCGAGCGGCCAACACGGCCACGTAACTGGTGTAATTGCGCCAGACCAAAGTTGTCCGCTCTGTTGATAATAATGGTATTGGCGGTTGGTACGTCTATACCTGTCTCTATAATAGTGGAGCAGAGCAGCAGATTAAAACGCTGATGATAAAAATCAGCCATGATTTGCTCAAGTTCGCGCTCACGCATTTGGCCATGAGCTATGCCTATCAGGGCTTCTGGCAGCAGCACCGCTAAATCAGCAGCGGTTTTTTCTATGGTCGCAACGTCATTGTGCAGGAAATACACCTGGCCACCACGGGAGATTTCCCTAAGCACAGCTTCACGAATTAAGCCTTCTTCATGTTCACGTACAAAAGTTTTCACTGCTAAACGTTTGGCTGGCGGTGTGGCGATAATGGATAAATCGCGCATGCCGGACATCGACATATTTAAGGTTCGTGGAATAGGGGTGGCTGTTAAGGTCAGAATGTCTATATTGGCCCGCAAGGCTTTGATTTTATCTTTTTGCCGTACGCCGAATCTGTGTTCTTCATCCACAATCAAAAGGCCCAGGTCTTTAAAACGAATATCGTCCTGCAGTAATTTATGGGTACCAATTAAGATATCCACTTTGCCTTGTTCGGCCTCTTCCAATATGGCTTTTTGCTCTTTGGCACTGATAAAACGCGACAACACAGCGACTTTGACTGGCCAGTTGGCAAAACGGTCACGGAAGTTTTCAAAATGCTGTTGTGCCAAAAGTGTGGTCGGCACTAAAACCGCCACTTGTTTATTGTCATTCACTGCCACAAAAGCAGCGCGCATCGCGACTTCAGTTTTACCAAAACCTACGTCACCGCACACCAGTCTGTCCATAGCGCGCTCTGCCTGCATATCGGCAAGTACTGCAGCAATGGCATCCAGCTGGTCGACTGTCTCTTGATAAGGGAAACCGTCAGCAAAAACCTCGTATTGGTCGGCTTCGATTTTAAAACCATAACCAGTCTGGGCCGCTCGCTGGGCATACACATCCAACAGCTCTGCCGCCACATCCCGTACTTTTTCTGCTGCTTTGCGCCGCGCTTTTTCCCAAGTGTCATTGCCGAGTTTATGCAGAGGAGCGTTGTCTTGATCCGAACCTGTATAACGGCTGATTAAATGCAAGGACGACACCGGCACGTACAACTTACTGCCACCAGCATATTCAATGGTGACAAACTCTGCACTAATGCCCGCAGCATCCAATACCTGCAGTCCTTGATAACGGCCTATACCATGCTGTAAATGCACCACAGGTTGGCCAACAGACAACTCGGCCAGATTACGAATAATGGTGTCGCCGGAGATTTGCTGGCTGTGTTTACGTTTGCGTCGCTGTGTAACTTTTTGGCCAAATAACTCGTTTTCACTGACTAAAGCTAAAGGCTCTTCACCTGCTTTGGGCTTAGCTTTGCCCGATGTAGCCTGTAAAGAACTGGCTTGAAGTAAACAGCCTTGCTCTAACGAGCCTATCACTATGCCTAAATCCACCTGGTCTGTTAAAAACTCTTCCACCGAGGCAAACTGCTGCAAGCGAATTTGATTGCGCTGCATGAGTTGCAATAAGCTTTCGCGCCTACCTTCGGATTCAACGAAAAACAGCACTCGTCCTTGTTGTTTTTTAATGTCGACAATAAATTGTTGTAGTTTTTCTAACGGATTTTTTAACTGATGATTGACGGTAAGTTCGGGTAACTCAGCTACGGCTGCGTTGGATTGCCCGGCGCGTTCAGGTAGTTCTGCCCGACTTAAGCGCAGACGCGGCCATTGTTTTAACTGCGCAAAAAATTCATCAACAGCTAAATACAATTCCTGAGGCTTCAGAATAGGTTTCAGTAAATCAATAGCCCTGTCCTGATAACGACGCTGTAAATCATGCCAGAAACGTTCTGCTGCGGCTTCCAGATCCCCCACAGCCAGCATCACAGCGTGTTTCGGCAACATCGAAAACAACGGCACTGTTTGTTCAGCAAATAGTGGCAGGTAATATTCGATACCAGCCGGCATCAGGCCCTGGCTGACCTGCATATACAGCGACTCTTTTTCACTACGCGCTGGAAACCGCTCACGATAGCGGATGCGAAAGCGTTCTATTGCAGCTTTATCTTGCGGGAATTCATGGGCAGGTAAGAGTTCAATTTCACTGACTTGCTGCACTGTGCGCTGATTATCTGGATCAAAGAGGCGAATGCCATCAATTTCATCGTCTAAAAAGTCGATCCGATAAGGCAGGCTGCTGCCCATAGGATATAAATCGAGTAAAGAGCCACGAACTGAAAATTCGCCATGTTCCATCACCTGGTCCACTGCACGATAGCCCACAGCGGCCAGTTGCTGACGCAGTGCTGTTAAATCCAGCTGCTGGCCTTTTTTTAGCACCAAGCTGTATTGCTGCAAATAACTGGCATCTGTTAAACGCAGTAAGGCCGTATTCAGCGGCACTATGACTATGCCATGCTGTAAACGTGGCAAGCTGTACAGAGTTTTGATGCGCTGAGAAATAATATCCTGATGCGGTGAAAACACGTCATAAGGCAAGGTTTCCCAGTCTGGAAAAGTCCAGACTTCGGATGCCTTTTCATGGAAAAAGACAGTCAGTTCCTGCTCTAGTCTCAACGCTGTTGTAGTGTCCGGCACTACAACAAGGTACAGGCCTCTTTGCCGTTGATACAACTGGTAAATAGCCCAGGGCAGGGCTGCGCCAAACAGGCTGCCCCATTGCTTCAGATCTGTGCTGGAAGAGGGGGCTGGTAATGCTTCAATGCGGATCATCAGGGAGATTTTTTACTCGTTATAAAAAGACCGCAGTTCATTACGGTCTGTTGTTTGATTTAGTTTCAACGCATGCCACTGTTTATTGCTGTTGAGTCTGTTGTGCTTGCTGCTGACGCAGTTCGGCTTTACGTTTCAGTTGTCTGGATTGCTCATGCAAGCTGGCTCTGACCACCATATCTCTGTCTTCATCACGAATACGTCGAAACAAGATTTTGACCAGATAGCTCGGTTTTTGCTCAGGGTCTGAGGTCAGCTGTTCAATCCGTTCTAACACTTGCCCTAAACAAAACAAAGCGCCGTCATTGTTATCCAAAAATAGTTTCACTTCATACAACTGACCCGGCTCTACCCGCTCTTGCATCCACACCTGTACGCCAGACCCGCCATAGCTAAAGGTATGAAAACGTTGTTTCGGGTCGTCTTGTGATCGCAATACATAGTGAGTCAATGCATCTAACTTGCGTGCTTGTTGCTGTAAATACAGAGCTAGATCCGAAGATAAATCTTTAATCGCATTAAAAGTACGGATAGAGGAATTGTTTAGCTGACTCAATTCACTGGTCATTTTGAAGGCATCAGGAATAAGGCGTAAAAAACCGTCCTGATCGGGCAGAGGCTCGGAAAACGGCACTAAATTTACAGTGGTTTGGTGCTCAATCTGAAAGTAGTCCGCAAATTCGTCTGCTAATTGTGCGGCTAAGTTTGTATTGCCTGGCTGTTGCATAAGGATACCTCGGGTAGCAAGCTTGTAACCTTAACGGATAATCACTATTATCGCAGCAATTTCTTCACCAACCCAAGTGGAAGTCTGTGAAAAGCCTGCAATTCCCCCTGAGTGTCCGTATTGGTTTGCGTTACAGCCAAAGCCGGAAAGGCCATGGCTTTTTATCCTTTATTACGCTGTTTTCTGTCACAGGTATTTTTTTAGGTGTGATGGCACTGACGATAGTCAGCTCAGTAATGAATGGTTTTGAAGCTGAACTGAAAAAACGTATCCTCGGCGTGGTCCCGCATTTAATACTTCAAACAGAGGCAGATTCGCAGCTTGATCTCAAAGCCTTACAGCAACAGTATCCTGCGATCCTGCAGGCAACACCTTATTTGCAGCTGGAAGCTTTGGCGCAAAGTCCGGGGCAACTGACGGCTGTTTTGCTACAAGGGCTCGAACCCGATCAGATCCCATCTTTTTTGCAACAATCTTTAGTGGCAGGAAACTGGTCTGATTTAACCCGTCAGCCCTATTCAGTGATTCTTGGTGCTGGTCTGGCCGAGGAGTTGAAGGTAGGGCCTGGTCAACAAATTCGTCTGCTCCTTGCTGAAGGGGGCAGTTTTACCCCTATGGGTTGGTTACCACGTCAACGACTTTTCACTGTGACTGGAATAATCAATACCGGTTCTGAAGTAGATAACGCTGTGGCTTTAGTGCATTTGCCTGATCTCAAGCGGCTTGGCAGCAAAGCGAAGGAGGCTGCGCAGTGGCGTTTAAGTTTGGTTGAGCCTTTTGCTGCTCCTGCTTTAGCGGACGAACTGACCAAGTTCCCCGCTGTGGCAAAAGTCACAGACTGGCGTGATAGTCACGGTAAGTTATTCTCAGCCGTGGCGATGGAAAAAGCCATGATGTGGCTGATGCTATTGCTGATAGTGGCTGTGGCGGCTTTTAATATAGTCTCAGCCCTTGTGATGATGGTGACCGAAAAACAGCGTGAGGTCGCTATATTAAAAACTCAGGGTATGACAGATGCCCAGCTTTTTACTGTGTTCGCAGTGCAGGGAATGAATAATGGTCTGTTGGGTACACTAAGTGGAGCTGTGGCTGGCATTTTGGTCGCCTGGCAACTGAACTCTATTTTATCTGTACTAGGCATTAGTGTAGTCGCAGGAGTGGCTTTGCCAGTGGATATTCAGCCAGCACAAATTTTCTTTATCGTAGTCTGTGCTTTAGTGCTGACGGCATTGGCTGTGGTGTATCCAGCCTGGCGTGCAGTGCAAGTACAACCGGCAGAGATTTTAAGAGATGAGTAGTTTCCTCGTTGTATTTGAAGCTGCAGCTATGTTGACTGCGCGCTTTCGCCTGAACACAGGTTTATCTGCAAGTCGGGCAGGGGTAAACCCAGCCCCTACAGTGTCGTCACGCTGTAACATCAATTTTTTGGATAAAATCTAATGACCAGTATTTTAACGGCCCGTCAAATCAGTAAAAGTTACACAGATGGCGCTAATGTCACTCCGGTGTTACATCAGGTCAGTCTTGAAGTTAAAGCCGGCGATATGCTGGCGATAGTGGGTAGCTCTGGTTCTGGTAAAAGTACGTTGTTGCATATACTGGGTACTTTGGACCAGCCAGACAGCGGAGAAATGCTGCTACTTGGTAAATCTGTTGCTAAGTTGTCTGCTAAGGCTAAAGCCAGATTGCGCAACGAAAAACTAGGCTTTATTTATCAGTTCCATCACTTATTAATGGATTTTACCGCTCTGGAAAATGTGGCTATGCCGCTGCTTATCCGGGGCGAGTCCAACGAAAAAGCTGAACTCAAAGCTGCAGCTATGCTAACACGGGTTGGCTTGTCCCATCGTATCCGGCACAGACCCGCAGAGTTAAGTGGTGGCGAGCGCCAGCGTGTTGCTATAGCCAGAGCTTTAGTGGGGGAACCCACTTTGGTATTGGCTGATGAGCCGACAGGCAATCTGGATCATCAAACCGCTGAGAGTATTTATCAATTGCTGCGTGAATTAAATCGTGAGCTCAAAACCAGTTTTATTGTGGTGACCCATGATTTGGCTCTGGCGAAGAAGCTGGATCAACAGTACTGGATGCGGGATGGTCATTTAGGTAAAACGATGGATGGCTTAAGTCATGGCTAGTTTGTCCTGGCAACTGGCACAGCGTTATCGCAAAAGCCGCAACAGTAATGCTTTTATTCGTTTTATCGCAGCTTCCTCTACCATAGGTATAGGTTTAGGCGTGGCTATTTTGATCCTCGCCTTGTCGGTAATGAACGGCTTTGAGTTGGCATTAAAAGACAAGTTGTTGTCTGTGATCCCTCACGTCGAGTTGCAGGCTGTGTCTGATCCTATTGGCAACTGGCAACGAAAAATCAAGCCGTTGCAACAGCACCCTGGTGTCGTAGCTGGAGCTCCTTACATCAAGACTAACACCATGATCCGCAGTGGAGCTAAAGTCAAAGCTGCCAGTTTGAGGGGGATTGATGTTAAGTTAGAGCAAGGCATCAGCGCCTTAGGCTCCTTTGTTGTCTCTGGCGAATTGACGCAGCTGGATGAACATCAGATTGTGTTAGGCAAAGGGATAGCGGACGAAGTGCAAGCTAAAGTTGGTGATGAGGTGCAGCTGATGCTGCCTCAGGTCACAGCTGACGGTAAGCTTGCCAGTCACAAACATGTCAGCTTAACAGTGGTCGCCATCGTCAGTATCGGCGGTCAGTTGGACTATCAACAAGCTTGGGTTGATATTGCAGCTTTAGGCTCCTGGCTGAACTATCCAAAAGGAGCAGTGCAGGGCTTTGCTTTTAAGATCGCAGATATTTTTGCCGCCCCACGTTTATCCCGCGAATTAGGCAATTTAGCGACTGATTATGTTTACATGCTCGATTGGTTCCGCACTCAGGGCCATTTGTATAATGATATTCAGATGGTTCGTAGCATTTTATATCTGGTGCTGGTGCTGGTTTTGGCCGTCGCCTGTTTCAATATTGTCGCCACTTTAGTGATGGCTGTACGGGAAAAACAAGGTGATATCGCTATTTTGCTGACCATGGGTATGCCCAGAGGCCGTATAGTCCGTGCTTTTATGTGGTTGGGTTGGCTAAACGGATTAACTGGTACTTTGGTCGGTGGCGTCGTAGGGCTGCTGCTGGCCTGGCAAATTGAACCTTTGTTTCGTTTGATCACCAGCTTAACGGGTTTTAGTTTGCTGGATTCCAGTATCTATTTTGTCGACTATGTACCTTCTCAGATCGAGCCAGTGCAGGTGGTGATGACTCTGGGCATAGCGCTGTTGATGAGTTTATTGGCTACTATTTATCCCGCTCTGAGTGCCAGTAAAGTGCAGCCAGCTTTTGTTTTAGGACAAAGATAAGATTACGTAAAAGGATAACATCACGTCAGAGTGACGATTTTGCACTCTGACGTTTTTCTACACGATTCTTCCAGGCTTTTTTCGCCGACATACACCAGAAATAGTCCACCAGCGTATAACCCAAAGCAGACAAGGTACAAGCGATGATCAGGCTGCCCAACAAAAAAGGTTTGCCTATGGTGTCTAAGCTATCAAGCAGCCAGCTTAAACTGAATTGTGGTTCAACATGATGACCTGGATGCCCCAGGATCAAAGCACCCAATTGATAGCAAACAAAAAACACTGGCCCCATAGTCAAAGGATTGGTCAGCCAGACTAGCGCTGCTGACAGAGGCAAATTTACTCTGAATAAAATAGCCAAAGCTGCGGCCAGTACCATCTGAAAAGGCATAGGGATCAATGCGACAAATAAGCCTACAGCAAAAGCACCACGGGCAGAGCGACGGTTAAAGTGCCACAAATTGTTGTCATGCAACAAGGTGCCAAAAATCTGCAGCGATGGGTGCTGCTTGATTTTTTCTGTATCTGGTAGATATTTCTTAATTAGATTCTTGGCCATTACAACTCATTAATGAAAAATTAACGTGAATCGTTTTTTCATCGGTGTGATCAGCGGATGCCTATTGTCATTATTTTTACCAATAGTGCCAGCCCTTTTGTGGCTTATTTTCATAGCGGCTTTGATCCTGATCTGTTTTTACTACAGATTGTTTTTTTTCATCGGTGTTTGCTGTGCTTTAAGCCTTTGGATATGGCAAGTACAACAGCATCAATCGCACACTGACCAGCTGCTTCAGTTGTTTGATCCCTGGCTAAAAGGACAAGTGGTAAGTATCAGACAACAGGATCTGCAGTTCAGCAGGTTTTTATGGCAAATTAATGAAGGACCGCAGCAAGGTTATGTACTTAGAGTGCGCTGGCAGAATGCTCCAGCGCTGGTCGGGCAGGGGCAACACTGGTGGTTAAAACTAAGCTGTAAGGCGGTCAGAGCTCCGGCAAACCCTGGCTCAGTGCATGTCGAGGCCAATGCTTATGTGTTGAAGATCATAGGTAATTGCACTGTCAGGGATGGACTTCTGCTGGAGCCGGCCTGGGACCATAGGCAACAGCTCTTTCAGCGCTTGTTACAAAAAATTGGCGATTTGCCGTCTTTTTCGCTGATCACCGCTTTTACTTTAGGTGAAAGGCCTTTTAGTGACGAATTGTGGCTGGGTTTACAAGCTACAGCTTTGGGGCATTTAATTTCGATATCCGGTTTTCATATTGGACTGCTGTTTGGCTGGGTCTATGGCATAGTGGTTCTTCTGTCCAGACTTCATATCCGCTTACTGTTTTGCCGACCTCTGGCGCCTTGTATCGCCTTGGTTGCGGCCTGGTATTACAGTTTATTGGCTGGTTTTGCTATTCCTACCTTAAGAGCTCTGCTTGCATTGGCTTTGGCCGTCTATCTGCTGCAGCAGCGCAGGCGCTTAAGTTATAGCCAAAGCTGGATATTGGTATGCGGGCTTTTGTTGCTGCTCAATCCGCTTTGGGTGATGAGTGTTAGTTTTTGGCTGACGCTTTACGCCGTGGCACTGATTTTTTTGTTTGTCTGGCGTTATCCACTGAAGGAGCAAAGCAGGTGGGGGCTGATCAAACATGCAATAAAGTTTCAGGCTCTGATGACTTTGTTAATGAGTGCGCCAACCTTGTTATTTTTCCATGGGATTGCGCCATTGGCGCTTTTATCAAATCTGATCTTTGTACCCTGGTGTTCTGTGCTCGTGATCCCTTATCTGCTGCTTGCTTTACTGCTGGAGCTGATCTTGCCCGCAGATATGCTCTGGCACTGGCAACTGGCCGAACTGTTGTTATCTCCTTTGCACCAATGGCTGATGGCTGGGGCTTCGATGGATTATTGGTGGCTGTTACCTGCCCAAAGCATTTTTTCAGCCTGTTGTGTCGCTTTGTTATTGCTGGCGTTGTTTTTTCTACCCGCTAAAGTGCCCAGATACAGGCTTGGTCTGTTGTTGTTGCCTTTTCTGTATTTGTTATGGCCTCAAGCTGCGCAGTGGCAACTGCATATGATTGATGTAGGTCAGGGCACAGCCATACTGCTGCAAAAAGGTCAGAGGGGACTGTTGTATGATGTAGGTCCAATCTACGGCAGCTTTAACGCCACCGAAGCTTATGTATTGCCTTACCTGCACTATCAGGGCATCAGACAACTGGATTATTTAATCTTAAGTCACGCCGATACTGATCATACCGGCGCTTTTGCCGAGGTACTCAAGGCTTATCCTATGGCAAGCTTAATTGCTGACTTTGACACAGGCTTTGAGCAGCAGCCTTGTTTATCTTTGCCTGCTCTGTATCTGGATGCTGAGCTATGGCCATTTCGAAGTCAGTATCAACAGCAGGAAGGCAATAACAGCTCCTGCGTTTTGATGATAACAGCTGTTGGATGGCAAGCTGTACTGACAGGGGATATAGGTCATAGTGTCGAACAGGAATTAATGCAGCAAAAGGCTGAGCTTCGGGCTGATGTTCTGGTGCTGGGTCATCACGGCAGTAAAAGTTCTAGTCATCTGGATTTTTTATCAAAGTTAAAACCTCAGCTGGCGTTAAATAGTGCAGCCGCCAATAACGCTTATGGTCATCCAAGCAAAGAGGTATTAGGACGCCTCGCGCTGCTGCAAATTCCGTTACTGAATAGCGCAGAGCAGGGCGCTGTCCGGATTGAAATCACGGAACAACAGCTCCATATCTGGCCTTATCGGCAGCAGCCCTTGCCATTTTGGCTGCAAAAGCAGTGAACAATTGCTGAAAGCCTATCAACAACAAGGTAGAATGGCGGCGGTTTTCTTATTCTCTGGGGTTAAATTTGTCTTCACAAACAACGGGTTCAGTTAGCACCTTTAAACGTCTGATGGGCTATCTGAAGCCTTATAAAGCAGGTTTTTCTCTGGCGATGCTGGGCATGGCAGGTTATGCCTGTGTCGATATTTATTTTATTTCCCAGTTTTCTGATTTTATTGACCGCGGCATTATGCAAAAAGATACCGCCTATTTAGCCTGGGCACCGGTTTTTGTCGTGGCTATGTTCTTTTTACGCGGATTATTCAACTTTATGTCCACCTACTGCTTAAACTGGGCAGGCACTCATATAGTCAAAGACTTACGTCAGCAGTTATTCAGGCAGATGATAGCTTTGCCTGTCAGTTACCACGACAAGCATTCAACAGGCGAGCTGATTTCTAAAATTACCTATGATGCTGAGCAAATTAAACAGGCTTCAAGTAAAGCCCTGGTCGTACTTATTCACGAAGGTGTGTTTGTTTTAGGCTGCTTAGGGATGATGTTCTATAACAGCTGGAAATTGTCCTTAATTTTCTTAGTGATAGCTCCAGTGATCGCGGTGATCGTAGCCCAGGTATCCAAACGTTTTCGTAAAATCAGCAGTAATATGCAAAATGCGATGGGCGATGTGACGACCAGCTCAGAGCAAATGCTCAATGGCCACAAAGTGATTTTGTCCTTTGGTGCCGGCGAGCTGGAAAGTAACAAATTCAAAATGGTGAATAACCGTAACCGACAGTTGGATGTCAAAATGGAGGCAACACGCGCCATCAGTGTGTCGCTTATTCAGCTGATTGCCTCTTTTGCCTTAGCTTTTGTAATTTATCTGGCTAGTTTTCCGGCTATGCTGGACACCTTAACTCCAGGTACCTTTAGCGAAATGATCACAGCCATGATGCTGTTGCTAAAACCTTTGAAGCAGTTGACGACGGTCAATAGTGATTTCCAGCGCGGCATGGCTGCGGCGGCTAATGTATTTTTAGTGCTGGATGAAAAACCTGAACAAGACAAAGGCACTATTGAACTTGAACGGGTAACAGGTGCTATCGAAATCAAAGATTTAAGTTTTAACTATCCTGGTCATGAGAAACAGGTATTAAAACAGATCAGCATCAAAGTTGAACCAGGCCAGACAGTAGCTTTAGTTGGCCGCTCCGGTAGCGGTAAAACCACTATTTCCAGCTTATTGCCACGTTTTTACGAAATAGAACAGGGGCAAATTTTGCTCGATGGCATCAATACCAAAGACTGTACACTGGATTCATTGCGCTCACAAATGGCTGTGGTATCACAGCAAGTGGTGCTGTTTAACGATACTATCGCCAATAATATTGCCTATGGCTACCGCGGTGAATTAAGCCGTGAGCGTCTGCTGGAAGTGGCAGAAAAAGCTCATGTGATGGAGTTTGTCAGTCAAATGCCAAACGGACTTGATACTGAAATTGGCGAAAACGGTGTGACCTTGTCCGGTGGCCAGCGGCAGCGAATCGCTATAGCCCGCGCTTTATTGCGTCAGGCCCCTGTACTTATTCTGGATGAAGCCACCTCGGCCCTTGATACCGAATCGGAGCGTAAAATTCAGGGCGCTTTGGATGAGCTGTTTAAAGGCCGCACAAGCATAGTCATAGCACATCGTTTATCTACCATTGAAAATGCTGACCAGATTTTAGTGATGGATCAGGGCCAGATTGTGGAGCAGGGCAATCATCAGTCCTTGTTGGCGCAAGATGGCTACTATGCTCAGCTGTATAAAATGCAATTTAGCGAAGTCTGATGAACTGGTGGGAGAGAGGCTGGTACCAACAGCACCCCTTTACATTGCTATTCTGGCCGCTGAGCTTGCTGTACCGGCTGGTCGCTGTTATTCGTCGTTTTGGCTATCAGCGTGGTTGGTTTCAATCTTTTGCGGTGGATAAGCCAGTTGTTATTGTCGGAAACATCTCTGTCGGTGGTACAGGCAAAACGCCTTTTACCTTGTGGCTCTGCCAGTTTTTAACAGAACAGGGGTTCACTCCGGGTATTGTCAGTCGGGGTTATGGTGCCAGGATCACAGCACCTCTGCGGGTGACTTCTTCACATCAGGCTTGCGATGTAGGGGATGAGCCTTTGCTTTTAGCGCGCAAAAGTAAGTGCCCTGTGGTGGTCTGCCCCGACAGAGTGGCAGCAGCGCGCTATCTGTTGCAGAGCACAGACTGCGACATAGTGATCAGCGATGATGGCTTGCAGCACTACAGATTACAACGCGATCTGGAGTTAGTATTGATTGACGGCCAACGTGGGTTGGGCAATCAACAGCTATTACCGGCAGGCCCTTTGCGCGAGCCTGTGACGCGGTTACAGCAAGTGGATGCAGTGATCGTCAATAGCGGAGATTTTGCACTGGCGAAACACAAGATGTGGTTAAAGGCTGTTACACCTCAAGCCTTGGATGGGGTAAGCCCATGGCCAGAACAAGCACAAGCCGTGACTTTAGTTGCAGCTATAGGCAATCCACAACGTTTTGTCGATACGGTAAAAAATCTGGGTATAGACATTAAAGCCACAGCATTTTTCCGTGATCATTTTGCTTTTGATGAACAGAGTCTGGCTAGTATTGAAGGCCCGGTGTTAATGACGGAAAAAGATGCAGTGAAATGCCGCGCTTTTGCCAAACCCAACTGGTTTTACCTACCAGTAGAAGCCGAGTTGTCGGACGAATTTAAATTCTGGCTGCAGCAACAGCTGCGTCAATGGAGAGAAGAATAATGGCTTTAAATATCGCCTTGCTGGACATCATTGCTTGTCCACTGTGTAAAAACAAACTGAAACTGGATAAAGATAAGCAGGAGCTGATTTGCACTGCGGATCGTCTGGCTTATCCGATAAAACAGCATATTCCTGTGCTGCTTACTTCTGAAGCCCGCACTTTAAGTTTGGATGAGGCTGAGAAATGGCGTTAGTCACAGCGGCGTTAGTAAACACTGGATTTCTGGTCGTTATTCCGGCCCGTTACGCCAGCAGCCGTTTGCCAGGTAAACCTTTGGCTGATATCGCAGGCCAGACCATGATTGAGCGGGTCTACCGTCAGGCTGTTAAAAGTGGCGCAGAGCGGGTTGTGATTGCCACCGACGATGCCCGTGTGCAACAAGCATGCGAAGGCTTTGGTGCTGAAGTCTGTATGACAAGCCCGGCCCATAACTCAGGGACTGAGCGTCTGGCTGAAGTGGTGTCTTTGTTAGGCCTGAGCGATGATAGAGTAGTCGTGAATGTGCAAGGTGACGAGCCTTTTATTCCGCCGGCTATTATCCGTCAGGTGGCCGAAAATCTGGCCAGTCAAAGCAAAGCGCGAATGGCGACTTTATCTGTGCCTATTGAGCATGCGGATGAAGTACAAAACCCCAATGTAGTGAAAGTACAAAGCGACAAAAATGGCTATGCTCTGTATTTTAGCCGCTCTGTGATCCCTTTTGACAGAGATAAAGCTTTTACAACACAACTAGCGGACATCTATCGTCGTCATATAGGTATTTATGCCTATCGCGCTGGTTTTATTAAAGATTATGTCAGTTGGCCAGCGTCTCAGCTTGAGCAGATTGAATGCTTAGAGCAGTTGAGGGTGTTGTGGCAAGGTGAGTCCATTCATGTTGCGACAGCGCTTGAAATTCCTGCTGTTGGAGTAGACACGCCGGAAGATTTAGAACGAGCCCGTCTGGTTGCGCGAGCTTTATAAATGAGCTTGAAACTGGTGTTTGAACATGCGGATTTTCTGGTGCTGGATAAACCATCCGGTATCAGTTTTCATTCCGAGTTTGAACCTGGCGTGGTCGCTGTGGCCGAACATCAGTTTGGCATCAAGCTTTATGCTGTGCATCGGCTGGATAAAGGCACATCGGGTTTATTGCTGCTGGCAAAAAGTAGCGAGGCTGCAGCAAAATTGTCAGAGCTGTTTCAAAACCAGCTGATTCAAAAGTTTTATTTGGCGCTGACTGATCAAAAACCAAAGAAAAAACAAGGCTGGGTCAAGGGCGATATGGTGCAAGCGCGCCGTTCGGCCTGGAAGCTAACCAGCGGGCTAACGAATCCAGCCGTCAGTTATTTTGTTTCGGCTTTTTACGAGGTAGAAGGGCGCAGAGCTTTTCTGGTCAAACCTTTTACCGGTAAAACTCATCAGGTACGGGTGGCTTTAAAAAGTATCAGCGCTGCTATTCTGGGCGACGAGTTGTACCAAGGGACCGCTGCAGATCGCCTCTACCTGCACGCTTATGCGTTGTATTTTAGCTGGAACGGCGCTGATATTCAGCTGGTGTTGCCACCCTCTGACGGTACAGAATTTTTATCGCCACCCTTGTTGCAGCACCTGAATCAGCATTGGGCTGAACCTGTATTGCTGGATTGGCCTTCCTATCAAAAACCAACAATGCCTAAAGTTGTTGAGTAAAAGAGTAATTCACGTGTCCGATTATTTATTACGTTTTGCCGGCATAGGCCGTTTGTATGGCACCAAAGCTCTGGAAGCTTTTCAGCAGGCCCATGTCTGTGTAGTGGGCATTGGTGGTGTCGGTAGCTGGGCTGCTGAAGCTTTAGCGCGCTCTGGCATAGGCGAAATTACCCTGATAGATCTGGATGATATTTGCATCAGCAATACCAATAGGCAGTTGCATGCGTTAACGGGCAGTATAGGTCAGGACAAAGTGGCTGTGATGGCGGAGCGAATTAAAGCCATTAACCCAGAATGCGTTGTGCATCAGGTGGAAGATTTTGTCAGTCACGACAATTTATTTCAGCTGATGAGCACAGACTTTGACTATGTAGTGGATTGTATTGATTCGATTAAAGCTAAAGTGGCGCTGATTGCGCACTGTAAACGCAATAAAATTGCCATAGTCACAGTGGGGGGCGCGGGCGGGCAGGTCGATCCGACTCAAATTCAGCTGGCTGATTTAAGTCAGACCGTATACGACCCTCTGTTATCCAAGGTTCGTAACACGCTGCGCCGTGATTACAACTACAGCCGCAACACCAAAAGACGTTTTGGCATAGATGCGGTCTATTCTACTGAGCAACTGGTGTATCCCAAAGGTGACGGCACAGTTTGCCAGACTAAACCTGAACTGGACGGCCCTATGCGTTTAGATTGCAGTGGTGGCTTTGGTGCTGTCACTGTAGTGACAGGCTCTTTTGCTTTTGTGGCTGTATCCAGAGTGCTGAAAAAGCTCGCAGAGAAAGCTAATAAAGACTGATGCGTAAATTTAGGTGTGGGTCAGAGCCGAAGCTCTGACCCGATTCAACACAGCCAGCAGGCCATTGCTGCGTGACTGGCTGATATTTTGTTGTAGCTGTAATTCGCTCAGCAATAACTCAGGTTTTGCATGCGCTAATTCTTCCGCTGTCAGGCCATTCAGCTGCACTAACAGCAGAATAATCAGCCCTTTAACAATACGAGCGTCGCTATCAAAAGCCCAAAAATGCTGATTTGTTACTGGATCCTGATAGTGCAGCAGCCAGGCTTGGCTTTCACAGCCTTGCACCAGAAACTCATCTTTGTGCCACACTGCGTCAAAAGCTGGGAGTTCTTTACCGAGCGTCATTAAAATTCGGTATTTACTTTGCCAATCTTTCAATTGGCGTAATTGTGGCAGTTGATTGTCGTAAATAGTTTTTAGCGCAGTAGCAGTTTCTGTAAAGATATCTGGTCGGATCATTCGGTAAGTAACTCCACAGCTGCGGCTAAAGCGGTCAAAGTTCGGTCAATTTCGTCAAAACTGTTATAACAAGCGAAAGAGAAGCGTACAGAACCCTTGACACTCAGCGCTTGAAATAAAGGCATAGCACAGTGAGTTCCGGCCCGAACTGCAATTTTTTGTTGGTCCAGCAAGGTTGCGAGGTCGGCAGGGTGCTCATTTTTCAGGTTGAGTGCCATTATTCCTGCGTTGGTTGTCGGACCAGATAGCAGCTCTAAAGCCGGAATTTGCCGACAACCGTCATAAAATCGCTGAACAAGGGCAGTCTTATGCTGTTGCCAAGCCTTCAAATCCTGCTGTTGCAGCCATAAAATAGCGGCAGCAAGGCCAATAGCACCCGCCATATTAGGCGTACCAGCCTCTAATCTGTAAGGCAAATCGTTCCAGCTGCTTTGTGTAAAGCTGACCGTTTTAATCATTTCACCACCGCCCATAAGTGGCCGCAGCAGCGCTAAATACTCTGTTTTACCATACAAAACGCCAATACCTGTTGGACCATAGAGCTTGTGGCCTGAAAACAGGTAGAAATCAACATCCAGAGCCTGTACGTCTATTTTCTCCCAGACAATGCCCTGAGCACCGTCCAGAACCACAATAGCACCTGCAGCCTTAGCCAGACGCACTATCTCCGCTATCGGTTGAATATGCCCCAGCGCGTTAGAGACATGGCTGATGCTAACCACTTTGGGCTTAAGTTCTAATAATTCTGCAAAAGCGACTAGGTCAAAACGGTGCTCCGCAGTTAATGGCACCACATCCAGCGTCACGCCAAAGGGCAGGGCATGGATATGCCAGGGCACTATATTAGCGTGATGTTCCATAGATGAAATTAATACCCGATCGCCGGACTGCAACACAGGCCCCATAAGGCCAAAAACCAGCTGATTAAAGCCTGCTGTGGTACCGCTGGTCCAGATGATTTCATGAGAGAAACGGGCATTTAAAAACTGCGCTACAGTGCTTCTGGCCGCTTCAAATGCTGCTGTGGCTTGTTGGCTTAAACCGTGGGCTGAGCGGTGCACATTGCTGTTCTGTTGGCTGTAAAACTGACTCATCGCCTCAAGTACGCACTGAGGTTTATGCAAAGTGGCAGCATTATCCAGATAAATCCACTCTGGATGAGCGCTAAAAAATGGGAATTCCTGACGTAAAGCGGATAAATCGAAGTTCAAGCTTGCCAACCTAAAGCAAAAATAAATGAGGCCGGATCATAACATCCGGCCTCATCAGCAGGTTAGGCTTTTTTGTAATCGCGTTTGGTGTAGCCAGTGTACAGCTGACGCGGACGGCCAATTTTATGGCCTTTGTCGGATAACATTTCGTCCCAGTGGGAGATCCAGCCGACAGTACGTGACATCGCGAAAATCACAGTAAACATGCTGGTCGGAATACCAATGGCTTTTAAAATGATGCCTGAGTAGAAATCAACGTTTGGATAGAGTTTCTTCTCGATGAAGTACGGGTCTGACAGCGCAATGCGCTCCAGTTCCATAGCGACGTCCAGCAGAGGATCCTTGATGTTCAGCTCTTTTAACACGTCATGGCAAGTTTCACGCATCACTTTGGCGCGAGGGTCAAAGTTTTTATAAACGCGGTGACCAAAGCCCATCAGACGGAAACTGTCGTTTTTATCTTTAGCGCGAGCTACGAACTCAGGAATACGGTCGACTGAGCCGATTTCCTGTAACATTTTTAAGCATGCTTCGTTGGCGCCGCCATGTGCAGGGCCCCATAAAGATGCAACACCAGCTGCGATACAAGCATAAGGGTTTGCACCTGAAGAACCTGCTAAACGCACTGTTGAGGTAGAGGCATTTTGCTCATGGTCTGCGTGCAGCATGAAAATACGGTCCATTGCTTTGGCAACAATTGGGCTGACTTTGTAGTCTTCAGCTGGCACAGAGAACATCATATGCAGGAAGTTTTCTGCATAAGTTAACTCGTTGCGTGGATACACAAAAGGCTGACCTACAGTATATTTATACGCCATAGCAGAGATGGTTGGTAACTTGGCAATTAAGCGATGAGCACTGCGTTTACGCTGCTCCGGATCGTTAATATCCAGGTCTGAGTGGTAGAACGAAGACAAAGCGCCAACTACGCCACACAGCATGGCCATAGGGTGAGCGTCTACACGGAAACCCTGGAAAAATGAAGCGATTTTCTCATGCACCATAGTGTGGCGCGTGATGGTGTGTACGAACTCATCGTATTGAGTTTTATTAGGTAACTCGCCCTCGAGCAGTAAATAGCAGGTTTCCAGATAGTCTGAATGTTCTGCTAATTGCTCAATTGGATAACCCCGGTGTAACAACACGCCATTGTCACCGTCGATATAGGTGATTTTTGATTCGCATGAACCCGTGGCCATAAAGCCCGGATCGAAGGTGAAGTATCCTTGCTGACCTAAAGCACGAACATCAATAACATCAGTGCCTGCAGTGCCAGAATAGATAGGAAGTTCAAATGGTGCCTGTCCTTCGATCTGCACGACAGCTTTTTTATCTGCCATTGGATTTCTCCTGTTGTTTTAATTGGGTTAAACCTTCATCGCACCTATTCTAACGTCAAGTGCTGCCTAAAAGTCAATTTTAATGCGTGATTGGATAATAAGTATTCGACTCTGGTCGTATTGTCATCAAAGTGGAATGCTGTACTCTCCTCTACGCAGAAATTCGATAACCAAATCAAACATAAATTGTAATCCGAACTAGTGAATTATATACTGTCGCGGGTTTTAAACCTGTTCAGCGTTTGATAGATAAAAAAATAGGCTGAACCACACTTAGCTGTAGCCTGTATATCCATTGGGCGTTGACTGATTATTCAGCAACAAATAATGACAACAAAGCTCTATAAAGAGCGTCGATGGGCAAGAAACTGTGAAAAAGCAAAGACCTGTAAATCTAGACCTTACAACAATATCTTTTCCTGCTCCTGCGTTAGCATCGATCCTGCACCGCGTGACTGGCGTCGCCATGTTTTTCGCTCTGGTGTTTGTGATTTGGGCTTGGGCAGTCTCTTTGTCTTCTCCGGAAGGCTTTGAGCAAGTCAGACTGGTATTACAATCCTTCATCGCCAAGTTTATCGCCTGGGGTACTATCACAGTGTTGCTGTATCACATGATTGGTGGCATCCGTCACTTAATTATGGACATGGGCCACTGGGAAGAACTTAAGTCCGGTAACACCAGCGCAGTCGTCACTATCGTACTGTGGATTGTATTAGCTGTTTTAGCAGGAGTTTGGTTATGGTTCTGAATCAAGCCAGTTTAAGACGTGACGGTGTGAAAGACTACGTCTCGTTACGTGCCACAGCTGTTATTCTGACGCTGTACACTCTGTTTATTCTGGGATTTTTCCTGGTTACTCCAGAAGTAACCTATGATGTATGGAAAGCTTTGTTTTCCAGTCTGCTGATGAAAGCATTCACTTTATTAACCTTGGCTTGTATCGCAGTTCACACCAAAATTGGTTTGTGGCAGGTATTAACTGACTACGTTAAAAACGCAGCATTGCGTGGCGTTTTACAGTTCCTGTTATACACCTTAGCTTTTGGCTATGTGGCTGTTGGTCTCTTTGTTCTGTGGGGTGTTTAAGTGAATATTCCAGTACGCGAATTTGATGCCGTAGTAATAGGCGCAGGTGGTGCGGGTATGCGTGCCGCTCTGCAAATTACTGAATCAGGCTTATCCTGTGCTTTGTTATCCAAAGTATTCCCAACCCGTTCTCACACTGTATCTGCGCAAGGTGGTATCACTGTTGCGTTAGGTAACTCTCACCCGGACAACTGGGAATGGCACATGTTTGATACCGTTAAAGGTTCCGACTATATCGGTGACCAGGACGCTATCGAATACATGTGTAAAACTGGCCCTGAAGCCATTACTGAACTGGAAAACATGGGTTTACCTTTCTCTCGTTTCGAGAATGGTCGTGTTTATCAGCGTCCTTTTGGTGGTCAGTCTAAAAACTTTGGTGGCGAACAGGCTGCCCGCACAGCAGCTGCAGCAGACCGTACTGGTCATGCTTTATTGCACTTGCTGTACCAACAAAACGTGAAAAACAAAACTCAGGTTTTCTCTGAATGGTATGCACTGGATCTGGTGAAAAACCAGGACGGCGCCGTGGTAGGTTGTACTGCCATTGAAATCGAAACCGGTGAAATTGTTTACTTCAAATCCCGTGCAGTAGTTTTAGCTACTGGTGGTGCAGGCCGTATCTTCGCCTCTACTACGAACGCGCACATCAACACCGGTGACGGCGTTGGTATGGCCTTACGTGCCGGTGTGCCACTGCAGGATATGGAAATGTGGCAATTCCACCCGACAGGTATTGCAGGTGCTGGTACGCTGGTGACTGAAGGTTGTCGTGGTGAAGGCGGTTACTTATTAAATAAAGACGGCGAGCGTTTCATGGAGCGTTATGCACCAAACGCCAAAGACTTAGCGGGTCGTGACGTTGTAGCTCGTTCTATGATGACTGAAATCCGTGAAGGCCGTGGTTGTGATGGTCCATGGGGCCCACACATCAAACTGAAACTGGACCACTTAGGTGCGGAAGTTTTAGAAAGCCGTTTACCAGGTGTTTGTGAACTGTCGAAGACATTTGCTCACGTTGACCCTGTAAAAGAGCCAATTCCTGTAATCCCAACTTGTCACTATATGATGGGTGGTATTCCAACCAACGTTCATGGTCAGGTTATTCACCCGAAAGCCGATGGTTCTGAAGTTGTAGTTCCAGGTTTATTCGCTTGTGGTGAAATCGCTTGTGTGTCTGTACATGGTGCTAACCGTTTAGGCGGTAACTCTCTGTTAGACTTAGTTGTATTCGGTCGCGCTACAGGTTTACACCTGGGTGAAGCTCTGGCTGCAACTTCTGAATACCGTGCTGCCTCTGATTCCGATCTGCAAGCTGCTTTAGAGCGTACACAACGCTGGGAAGCAACCAAGCCAGGTCAGGGTGAAGATCCGGTTCAAATCAAAAAAGACTTACAGCAATGTATGCAACTGAACTTCTCGGTATTCCGTGAAGGTGCTGCTATGGCTGAAGGTTTAGAGCAATTAAAAGTGATCCGTGAACGTCTGAAATATGCACGTCTGGATGACAAGAGCTCAGATTTCAATACCATGCGTATTGAATGTTTAGAACTGGACAACCTGATGGAAACCGCGTTTTCTACTGCAGTTGCTGCCAACTACAGAACAGAAAGCCGTGGCGCCCACGCTCGTTTTGACTTCCCGGACCGTGATGACGAGAACTGGTTATGCCACAGCGTCTACACGCCTGATACTGAATCAATGTTTAAGCGTAAAGTGAATATGGAACCTAAGTTCCGTGACGCTTTCCCGCCTAAAGCACGTACGTACTAAGAGGGATGCAGAATGAAGAAGTTAGTATTCTCTGTCTATCGTTACAACCCTGACGTTGATAAAGCGCCACGTATGCAGGACTATACTCTGGACAATCCAGAGGGTCGTGACATGATGGTGTTAGACGCACTGTTGAAATTAAAAGAGCAAGATCCAACCTTATCATTCCGTCGCAGCTGCCGTGAAGGCGTCTGTGGTTCAGACGGTGTGAATATGAACGGTAAAAACGGCTTAGCCTGTATTACTCCATTGTCAGCTCTTGGCAAGGGTAAAGGTGGTAAGCTGGTGATACGTCCATTACCAGGTTTACCTGTAGTGCGCGACTTAGTTGTTGATATGACTCAGTTTTACACTCAGTATGAAAAGGTTAAACCTTACCTGATCAATGACGATTTACCACCAGCAGGTGAATACCTGCAATCGCCTGAAGATCGTGAAAAGTTAGACGGCCTGTACGAATGTATTTTATGTGCATGTTGTTCAACTTCTTGCCCTTCATTCTGGTGGAACCCAGATAAATTTATTGGACCAGCTGGTTTATTACACGCTTACCGTTTCTTAGCGGACAGCCGTGATACAGCCACTGAACAGCGTTTAAACGATTTAGACGATGCATTCAGCGTGTTCCGCTGCCATGGCATCATGAACTGTGTCAACGTGTGTCCTAAAGGTTTGAACCCGACCAAAGCTATAGGTCAGATCAAATCTATGCTGTTAAACCGGGCGCTTTAAGCGCCCTTTGTCAGAGCTTAATTGGTCTGATTGGTATAAAATGAAGCGCGCTCATATGTATGGGGCGCTTTTTGCTAATTTTTTCCAGGTGCTTCGAATAAGGGAAACTAAATGCACGAAGGTGTAATGAAGGCGTGGTTAGAGTCTTCTCATTTAGGCGGTGGCAACATGGCCTATGTAGACGAACTCTATGAATCCTACTTAGCTGAACCTACCAGCGTCAGTGATGAGTGGCGTGAGTTTTTTGCCAGTCTGCCAAAAATTGACGGCGTAGAACTTGAATCCCGTCACAGCGACATTCGCCAGCAATTCGCTGAACTCGCCAAAAACAAACACCGTGAAGTCATTACGGTGAATGCAGGTGGTTCAGATCAGCGTCAGGTGAAAGTTCTGCAACTAATCAATGCCTTCCGTTTCCGTGGTCACCAGCATGCAAACCTTGACCCACTGAACCTGTGGAAGCAGCCGCGTGTGCGTGATCTGGAGTTGTCCTATCACGACCTGACTCAGGCTGATTTTGATACCGAATTTAATGTCGGCTCTTTTGCTGGTGGCGACACCAGTATGAAGTTAGGCGACTTATACAAAGCGCTGGAGTCCACTTATTGTGGTTCTATCGGTGCTGAGTATATGCACATCGTTTCGACGGACGAAAAACGTTGGATCCAACAACGTTTAGAAGGCCAACAGGCTTCACGTGCGCTCGGAAAAGAAGAAAAAACCAAACTGTTGCAAGGCTTAGTGGCTGCAGACGGTCTAGAAAAATACCTGGCTTCTAAATTCCCTGGCGCCAAGCGCTTTGGTTTGGAAGGCGGTGACGCTATGGTTCCAATGCTCAAGGCCATGATCCACCGTGCAGGCGAGCAGGGCGCTAAAGATTGTATTATCGGTATGGCGCACCGTGGTCGTTTAAATACGCTGATCAACGTCTTGGGTAAAAACCCGGGCAAACTTTTTGACGAATTTGCTGGCAAATATGAAGTGGTTGGCGCAGGCGATGTGAAATACCATATGGGTTTCTCATCAGACTTCGAAACCAAAGGTGGCAATGTTCACTTAGCGTTAGCCTTTAACCCGTCGCACTTAGAAATTGTTAACCCTGTGGTTATGGGCTCTGTACGTGCCCGTTTAGACCGCCGTGGCAGCACTGACGGTACTTTGGCTCTGCCTATCACCATTCACGGTGATTCAGCTTTTGCTGGCCAGGGCGTTGTAGCTGAAACCTTCAACATCTCTCAAACCCGTGCTTTCAAAGTCGGTGGTTCTATCCGTCTGGTCATCAACAACCAGGTCGGCTTTACTACGTCTAACCCTGAAGACACCCGTTCTACGCCATACTGTACTGACATCGCCAAGATGGTTCAGGCGCCAATTTTCCATGTGAATGGTGATGATCCAGAAGCTGTCGTTTTTGTCGCTCAGCTGGCTGTAGACTACCGCAACACCTTTAAACGTGATGTGGTGATTGACTTAGTTTGTTACCGTCGTAACGGTCACAACGAAGCGGACGAGCCAAATGCAACTCAGCCGCTGATGTATCAGAAGATCAAAAAACACCCAACACCGCGTGAACTCTATGCGCAGAAGCTGATTGCTGAAGGTGTGGTGACAGCTGAACAAGTGCAGCAAATGATCGACAGCTACCGTGATGCGTTAGATAAAGGTGATTGTGTCGTTGAAGAATGGCGTCCTATGACTGAAATCGCAGTCGACTGGACTCCTTACATAGGCAAGGATTGGACTACCGCTTATGACGCCAGCATGCCTGTTGCTGAATTGGTTGCTTTAGGCGAAAAAGCCATAGTGGTACCAGAGACTCATGCACTGCAACGTCAGGTGGGTAAAGTCTACGAAGACCGCGCTTTAATGCTCAAAGGCGAGAAGAAAATCGACTGGGGCTTTGCTGAAATTCTGGCGTATGCCTCTATTGTTGGCGCAGGAAACCGGATCCGTATCGTAGGTCAGGATTCAGGCCGTGGCACTTTCTTCCACCGTCACGCTGTGTTGCACAATCAGAATGATGCGTCGACTTACACACCACTGGAGCATATCAGCGACTCACAAGGTCCTTTCCAGGTGTACGACTCAGCCTTGTCTGAAGAAGCTGTATTGGCTTTCGAATATGGTTATGCCACAGCTGAACCTCGTGCTTTAGTGATTTGGGAAGGCCAGTTTGGTGACTTCGCTAACGGCGCTCAGGTGGTAATAGACCAGTTCTTAAGCTCAGGCGAGCAGAAGTGGGGCCGTTTATGTGGTCTGACATTATTGTTGCCACATGGCTATGAAGGCCAGGGCCCGGAGCACTCCTCAGCCCGTTTAGAGCGTTTCCTGCAACTTTGTGCTGATCACAATATGCAGGTAGTGGTACCTACTACTCCAGCTCAGGTGTATGCCATGATCCGCCGTCAGATGGTACGCCCTATGCGTCGTCCTTTGATTGTGATGTCACCTAAATCATTGTTACGTCATCCGTTAGCTACTTCTTCCTTGGAAGAAATCGCGTCTGGTGTATTCCAGAACGCTATTGGTGAGATTGATCCAATCAAACCTGCTGATGTGAAACGTGTGGTGATGTGTAGCGGTAAAGTGTACTACGATTTGCTGGAAGAACGCCGTAAACGCAATATCACTGACATAGCTATAGTCCGTATTGAACAGTTGTATCCTTTCCCAGCGGAAGAGATGGCAACCATTATGAAAGACTACCAGCATGTAAAAGATTTCGTTTGGTGTCAGGAAGAACCTCAAAACCAGGGCGCCTGGTACTGCAGTCAACACCATTTCTGGTCTTCATTGCCAGCTACTGGAAAACTGACGTACGCCGGCCGCGAAGCTTCGTCTTCACCTGCAGTAGGTTACTTGTCTGTACACAACAAACAGCAGCAGGCTTTAGTCAACGCAGCTTTAACTATTGCTTAATAATTCGGCACAACTTAGGTTGTGCCTTTATCTATTTTGTCAGTGCTGCCGTGAGGCGCTCTGACTTTAGTTTTAGTAACGAAACAAAACCCAATTTTTAAAAAAGGTGACAAAGTGGAAATTAAAGTCCCGGTACTACCAGAATCAGTTGCAGACGCAACAATCGCCACCTGGCATGTAAAAACAGGTGAAGCCGTTAGCCGTGATCAAGTCCTGGTTGACATTGAAACCGATAAAGTTGTACTTGAAGTTGTGGCTCAAGCTGATGGCGTGATGGGTGAAATCGTTCACGCTGAAGGCGCAACAGTATTGGCTGAACAAGTGATTGGTCATATGAACGCTGGTGCTGCAGCTCCTGCCGCTGCTCCTGCTGCTAAAGCTGAAGCTGCTCCGGCCGCCGCTGCCGCAGACTCAGATGAAGTGTTAACTCCATCTGTTCGTCGCCTGATCGCTGAAAAAGGCTTAGACGCTGCTAAAATCCAAGGTTCTGGTAAAAATGGCCGTGTGACGAAAGAAGACGTAGAAAAATTCCTGGCCGGTGCACCAGCTGCTCCTGCTAAAGCCGCTGCTGTTGCTGCTCCAGCTCCGGTACAAGGCGATCGCTCACAAAAACGTGTGCCTATGACACGTTTACGTAAAACCATCGCGAACCGCTTGTTAGAAGCGAAAAACTCTACAGCCATGTTAACGACGTTCAACGAAGTGAACATGAAGCCAATTATGGATCTGCGTAAGCAGTATCAGGACGTGTTCGAGAAGAAACACGGCATTCGTTTAGGTTTCATGTCTTTCTATGTGAAAGCTGTAACCGAAGCGCTGAAACGTTTCCCAGAAGTCAACGCTGCTATTGATGGCGACGATATCGTATATCACAATTTCTTCGACGTCAGCATCGCTGTGTCTACTCCTCGTGGTCTGGTAACTCCAGTTCTGCGTGATTGTGACAAAATGAACCTGGCTGAAATCGAAAAAGCCATCAAAGACTTAGCCATCAAAGGCCGTGACGGTAAGCTGTCTATGGACGACTTAACAGGTGGCAACTTCACTATCACGAACGGTGGTGTGTTTGGTTCTCTGATGTCTACTCCAATCATCAACCCACCACAGTCTGCTATTCTTGGCATGCACAAGATCCAGGACCGTGTGATGGTTGTTGACGGCAAGATGGAAATTCTGCCAATGATGTACTTAGCACTGTCATACGACCACCGTATCATCGATGGTAAAGAGTCAGTTGGCTTCCTGGTCACTATCAAAGAGTTACTGGAAGATCCAACCCGTATTCTGCTGGATATCTAATATCTGGAAAAAGTAACTAAAAATGCTGTTGTTTTCGGGCAACAGCATTTTTTATCAGACTGATTGGCACTATAATACGCGCCGATCTAAAGGTCAGGTCGCACCACCGGTGTGGCCTTCAATGTCAAAATGAACGGAAAATAGCCATGAATTTGCACGAGTATCAGGGTAAGCAACTGTTTGCCCAATATGGTTTGCCTGTATCCAAAGGCATCGCCGCAGCAACTGTTGAAGAAGCGGTAGAAGCTGCAGATAAAATCGGCGGCGACATGTTTGTTGTCAAGGCTCAGGTTCACGCTGGTGGTCGCGGTAAAGCGGGCGGTGTGAAGCTGGTGAAAAGCAAAGAAGATATCCGCGCTTTCGCTGAAAAATGGCTTGGAAAAAACCTAGTTACTTATCAGACAGACGAAAAAGGTCAGCCTGTAAGCCGTATCCTGGTTGAAACTTGTACTGACATCGCAAAAGAGTTGTATTTAGGTGCAGTAGTAGACCGTTCTTCACGTCGTATCGTGTTTATGGCGTCTACTGAAGGCGGCGTGGAAATTGAAACTGTTGCCCACGAAACTCCAGAAAAAATTCTGAAAGCTGCTATCGATCCTCTGGTTGGCGCTCAGCCATTCCAAGGTCGTGAATTAGCATTCAAATTAGGTTTGGAAGGCAAACAAATTAACCAGTTCGTGAAAATTTTCATGGGCCTGGCTCAACTGTTTAAAGACAAAGATTTAGCTCTGCTGGAAGTAAACCCTCTGGTTATTACTCCTGCTGGCGATCTGCACTGCTTAGACGCCAAACTGGTGATCGATGGCAACGCTCTGTACCGTCACCCAGAATTAAAAGCTATGCAGGATCCTTCACAGGAAGATCCACGTGAAGCACACGCTGCTTCGTGGGAACTGAACTACGTAGCTTTAGGTGGCGACATCGGCTGTATGGTGAACGGTGCTGGTTTAGCTATGGGTACTATGGACATAGTTAAATTACACGGTGGCCAACCAGCTAACTTCCTGGACGTTGGTGGCGGTGCGACCAAAGAACGTGTAGTTGAAGCTTTCAAAATTATCCTGTCTGATGACGCTGTGAAAGCCGTATTCATCAACATTTTCGGTGGTATCGTGCGTTGTGACATGATCGCTGAAGGTGTGATCGGTGCAGTGAAAGAAGTTGGCGTGAAAGTACCAGTTGTAGTTCGTCTGCAAGGTAACAACGCTGAACTGGGTGCTAAAGTGCTGGGTGAAAGCGGCCTGAACATTATCGCTGACACAGACCTGACAAGCGCTGCACAAAAAGTTGTAGCTGCTGCAGCGGCTAAGGCATAAGGGGTAATCCATGAGCGTTTTAATTAATAAAGATACCAAAGTAATTTGTCAGGGCTTCACTGGTGCTCAGGGTACTTTCCACTCTGAACAAGCCATTGCTTACGGCACTAAAATGGTTGGTGGTGTGACTCCGGGTAAAGGCGGTCAGACTCACTTAGGTTTACCAGTATTCAATACAGTAAAAGAAGCGGTAGAAGCGACTGGTGCTGAAGCATCAGTAATTTACGTACCTGCAGCTTTTTGTAAAGATTCTATCCTAGAAGCTGCTAACGGCGGTATCAAACTGATCGTTTGTATCACTGAAGGTATTCCAACTCTGGATATGCTGGATGCCAAAGTAAAATGTGACGAATTAGGCGTACGCTTAATCGGCCCTAACTGCCCAGGCGTGATCACTCCAGGCGAATGTAAAATTGGTATTATGCCAGGCCACATTCACTTACCAGGTAAAGTAGGTATTGTTTCACGTTCAGGTACTCTGACCTATGAAGCAGTAAAACAAACTACTGATTACGGTTTCGGCCAATCTACTTGTGTAGGTATTGGTGGTGACCCAATCCCAGGTTCTAACTTCATCGACATCCTGAAATTATTCCAGGACGATCCACAGACTGAAGCCATCGTTATGATCGGTGAAATCGGTGGTTCAGCTGAAGAAGAAGCTGCTGCTTACATCAAAAAACACGTGACTAAGCCAGTTGTGTCTTACATCGCCGGTGTAACTGCACCAGCTGGTAAGCGCATGGGCCACGCAGGCGCCATCATCTCTGGTGGTAAAGGTACAGCTGACGAGAAGTTCGCTGCACTGGAAGACGCAGGCGTGAAAACCGTGAAGAGCTTAGCCGATATCGGTAAAGCACTGAAAGAACTGACTGGCTGGTAATTAATTTGGGGGATTTATCCTCCTCATTATCCAGTTGCCGTAGGGGCGGGTTTTATACCCGCCCTTATTATTTGTAGTTTTTATACGTCTGAATGTTCAAGAGTAGTGACAAGCAATCCTCGCTAATACCACTGCATTTTTTCACGAATAAAAGCCGTTAACTGTTTGGCATTAGCCTGATGTTGCGCCACTCTTGGGTGCTGGCCGTAGCCGGTAAAAGGGAAAAACAAGGTGTCCAGTTGAGTATCGCCCTGGTTCTGCAGGTTTTCCACCGCCTGACGGACATAGTTGGGCCATTGCTCTGTTGCTGTGGCATCCATACTGCCTAAGGCGCAAATAATCTGTGCTTTGGGGTATTTGCTGCGAATAGTTTGAATAAATTGCTGGTAGGCGGCGATACGCTGAGCATCGTCTGGCACAGGTTGCAGACGTTTTTCGTTGTCGATTAGCCATTTGTCATTTTGCATTAAATTAATCAGGACTAGATCCGGTGTCCAGCTGCTGAAATCCCAGCTGCTGTTATTGTTGCCGACAGCGCTTAACTGATCGTAAAACTGTGGCATGGTGAAATCAAACCAGCTGACCATCACGCCTATGCCACTTTGCGAAATAGTATGAAGTTCGGCATTGAGCGCTCTGGCCGCTATAGCGCCATAAGCAAGGTAGTTATTTTTATCTGAGGCCAGATCATCGGCGCCGTTGTCAGCACCTTCGTTGCCCATGCCGCTGCTAATGGAGTCGCCATAGATTTCCATTCGTCGCTGCAAGGCTTTTGGCGGTGCGAGTAATTTGGCGTTATCGTCCAGTACCAGACCTTTAAACTGACTGGCTCCTTCTTCACCTTCAGTACGCTTGTAAATCTCAAGGCTATGAGCCCCAGCGGAGAGGCTGCTGCTAATCAAATACTTGTGTTCACCTTGCTTGGCCTGCAGTACAAAAGGGGAGCTGTCGTTGCCATCAATGATTACATTAAAGTAGTTTTTGCCGTGCTGATCATCAAGCACTATGGTTAAGCTTGAGCCGCTGAAGTTAGCCTTGATACTAGTGCCAGGCCATGACAGCGAAGGCGATTTAGCATTGCTAAAATCGATGCGGCCAGTGTATAAAAACTGACTATGGTCGGCGCTAATAAAAGTGCTGGCGCTAGTGGTGCTGCAGAAAACGGCCAGCGCTACAGTGAGCAGCAGGCGTTGGCAGAGAGCTTTTGTAGGCAAAGTAAGTGATATCATAGTCCGGCACTTTTGGTCTGTTAAATTAAGATGGTAACAACAAAATAAAGATTACAAAACAATACCTTGGCCCCGAAGACAAAACAGGCTTATTTTAATTTGGGGCTAAGCTACGATCCGGCATTTTTTGCAGAAAAATACAACGTAAGCTGGTGTACCTTGCATTATTTTCACCAGTTAATAAAAAAGGAATAAGAATGTCAGATATAGCCACAACACCAACTCCACCTTATTACGCAGTGATCTTTAGCTCCCTTCGCACTGACGGCGACCATGGTTATGGCGAGATGGCGGATAAGATGGTGGCGCTGGCTTCGACACAACCTGGTTTTCTTGGTATAGAGTCAGCCAGAGAGGGTTTGGGCATTACGGTGTCCTATTGGACCGATCTGGAGTCTATCCGCCTGTGGAAAACTAATGCCGAGCATTTAGTCGCGCAAAAGCTGGGGCATCAACAGTGGTATAGCAGTTTTAAAACCAGAATTGCCAAAGTAGAGCGTGACTATGGGATCTAGTCCCTTTGTTGCAACGTGTGTTGAGCCTGGATCACAGGTTCTTCTCCGTTCAAAAAAGGCTAAGATACAATAAAAAACTAAGGTGCTTTTGATGCTCAAAGGATTAAATCACATCACCATAGCAGTCAGTAATCTGGAACAATCCTTGTTATTTTACTGTGACTTGCTTGGTATGAAAGCGCATGTGCGTTGGGATAAAGGCGCTTACCTTAGTCTGGAAAACTTATGGTTTTGCCTGTCCTGTGATGAAGTATCACCCGCCAAAGATTATTCCCATCTTGCTTTTGATATCGCCGAAGCCGACTTTCCAGCCTTTGCGGCAAAGTTACTGCAAGCTGGTGTAAAAGAGTGGAAGCAAAACAAAAGTGAAGGTGATTCGCTGTATCTGTTGGACCCTGATGGACACCAATTGGAAGTGCATTGTGGCTGTTTACAAAGCAGGTTAGATTCATTGAAAATGAAACCTTATGCTGGCTTAGAGTGGCTTTAAGTCACTGTATAGTGTTCGCTCATAGGTGATAGGGAGCTGTAGCTTTATGACTGTTGACTTACTACCTGATCATAGTTTTGCCGCTATGTTGTTTGACATGGATGGCACCCTTATCAATTCTATTGCAGCAGCAGAAAACGTTTGGGCTAAGTGGGCCAAATCTCATGGCATTGATGTTGCCACCTTTTTGCCTGGTATTCATGGCAGGAGGGCGATAGATACCATTTCCAGCCTCAACTTGCCCACTCTAGACGCCGCTACAGAGGCCGCTTACATCACTCAGGCTGAAATAGCTGAAGTGCAGGGGGTGGAAGAAATACCGGGCGCCTCGGCATTTTTAAGCCGGATCCCATTATCGCGCTGGGCTGTGGTGACTTCTGCTCCGCGGCAGTTGGCTTTAACCCGGTTAAAAGCTGCTGGCTTGCCACTGCCGCAAGTGCTGATCACTGCTGAAGACGTGGAACGGGGCAAACCACAGCCTGATGGCTATTTACTGGCAGCAAAGCAACTGGGTGTCGACTGTGCTGATTGTCTGATTTTTGAGGACGCTGAAATAGGTATTGCTGCTGCTCTGGCTGCAGGAGGCCAGTTAGTGGTGGTGACAGCGACTCATACTCTGTCTGGCCCAGGCCATCTGGCACAACACCATACTTTGCAGGATTACATCAAAGATGGAGAAGTGCTGCTCAGGAAGCTCAAGTGAAATAGCCTGATTAACAGCCATTCAGCAGACTCTGGATTAAAAAAATCACCTTAGATTTACATCTGTTCCTATTTGGACTAGGCTGACTTTGTGTTTCTATCATTAGAACAAATTGCTGCCTAAGCTGTATGCAGCTGCCTAAAACTGCTTAGCCCAAAGAAAGGAAATTCTTTATGAGTCAGCTTGTTTCATCATTCTGCACCGAGTCTGAAGCCGAAATCGTCAGCGCTGCTATTTACCCTCCTATTGGCGTGATGCGGGTAGGGAATAGCCCAAAAGAATTTTTTATTGGTCCAGAGGTGAATCAACCCATAGCTGCAGATCCTGGTTCATATCGCGATGCAAGTGGTGCTTTAAAACGTCAGGCTGCACGTTTTCGGGTCTATGGTTTGGATGCATCAGGTCGGGCAGTGAAAGAACTGACTGCAAATAACGCCACTATCAAGTGGAGTGCCCGGCTGGCCAATCAAAAAGCGTCCTGGTACCAATTTCAACTGGCGTTAGATATTCCTGAGGCAGCACAAGCTGAGCCTTCATTACTGCGTAATGCCACTGTGTCAGATCGCAGTACTTTGCTGATTGATGGCGGCGCAAACAGCGTTTCAGGCAAAAATATGGATGGCTCCGGTAGTCAATTTATCGGCTCTTTTACTGGACAGGCAGTGTATTTGGGTGAGATGCGCACTGATGAAGCAGGGCGTTTGCTGATGTTAGGGGGGCATGGTAAATCGGCTAACCCTGAAGGTAAACCTGCGGTGACCTTTGGCAATAATGAGGGCTGGTACGATGATACGTCCGACGGTCCCATCACTGCTATAGTGCAGTACGAGGGAAAAACTCTAGAGGTGAAACCAGCCTGGGTGGTTTGTGCGCCACCGGATTATGCGCCTATGCAAAAGTCTGTCCGCACCATGTGGGATTTAATGCGTGACATAGCTGTGGATGCAGGGCAATTACCTATGCCCGGTCGTCCTTCTTTTACCTTGGACATTCTGCCTATATTTCAGCGTTTAACAGATTTACAGTGGGTCAATGCCGGTTATGCTGCTGGTTTTGGCTGGAACAGTGCATTTGATTTTAGCTCGGAGCACTGGTTAAAGCGTCTTTCCGATCCATCAAACACCTGGCAAGAAGCCCGCCGTACTTTGGCGCATAATTTTCGCTCACTGGATACTGTATTTAGTGCGCCTGATAGTCAGGGTAGCACCCAAAGCTGGGATCCCACTTATGCAGCTGCATCACCTCAGTTGTGGCCCTGGTTATACGGTGATGCCATGGGGGTCAGTGCCAGTGCGTCGCCGCGTCAGTTTGTGTCATTAACCTCATTACAGCTGCGTGCTTTGGCTGACTGGGTGGATGGCAATTTTATTGCCGACTATGAACCGCATAAGATACCGCCTCAACGCTTGGATCAAGTACCGCTGCCTGAGCAGCCTGATATGTTAACCCGTGCAGCTATGGAGTTTTGTCTGGCTGATGCTTTTCACCCGGGTTGCGAGATGACCTGGCCTATGCGTACTGCAGGTATGTATTCAGAGGCCTTTAGGTTGCGCCATGCTGAAGATACTGCGCCTACCCATGGTATTAATTATGGCCCGGAAATGACCTCGCAAATCGCTTTGCAGCTCAATGGACCTATTCGCAGTGGCCAGGTTGCTGGCGGTATTACCCGTTGGATGGCTATTCCATGGCAAACAGACACCGCCAGTTGCCGTGATGGCTATAACCTGGCTTATGATCCCTATTTACCGACCTTTTGTCCTGCGCGTGTGCCAAACAATATGCTGAACCAGGCTAACTATGCCAAAGTCATTAACGAGGCTTTGCCCTTAACTGAACGTCAGCAGGCTTTTAATGAGCGGGAGTTCTGGTTGGACGATTTACCCACAGGCCCAACCACAGATTATCTGGCGCAAATTAATAGCATGATTGATCACTTTGCTGATTTGGCAGTGGTGCTGCCTCAAACGAAAGCTGGTGTGAATCATTTTCCGACCGTGATGCAAGTGGGGATGACTCCGGCTAAAACCGGGCAGTTGGTGAAAGCTAAAACTCATCAAGAGACAAGCAAGAATCAACCAGTGGCGCAGCTCAGACCTGACTTAAGTCAGATTGATAAAGCCAACAGACTACGCAGGCGCTAACAGTGGCCGAACACGACACCGAGATTTTGATCCTCGGAGCTGGCATAGCAGGCTGCATTGCAGCCCTTGCTTTGGCACCTTTTTATACTGTGCTCGTGGTGGATAAAGAAACTCAGCCCCAAGCCAAAGCAGGTGAATGTCTTGCACCTGCGGCGGGGCGCATTTTGCATAAACTAGGTTTGTCTGAGGTGCTTGAGCAAGGGCATCTGGTCTCACATGGCTTATTGTCCTATTGGGGAACAGAGCAGCCAACTATTGTTGACTCGCTTCGCAATCCTGATGGACATGGCTGGCATCTGGACAGAGCTTTGTTTGAGCAGCAGTTAAGGGAGGCGGTGCAGAGGCGGGGCATAGCTTGCCTTTGGCCTGCAGCTTTTTGTAGTACTGAAAAAGTGGCAGGTGGCTGGATTTCTGAGCTTGTGCATCAGGATGAAAAAGTGCGGGTGCGAAGCCAACTGGTGCTGGATGCGACAGGTCGCCAAAGCCGTTTTGCCCGTCGTCTTGGTGTTAACCGACAGCATCTGGATCAACAGCTGTCCGTCTGGCTGACGGCTCTTGTCAGGGTACGTAAACAAATCAGTGTGTTAAGTTCCACAGCTGAAGGCTGGTGGTACAGTGCTCCTCTGCCCACATTACCTGATAGCCACCATAGTCTGTTGGAGCAAGCCGAAGCTTCAGTTCAGGCCAGAATTTTTGCGTTGCAGTTGCAGCCAGAGCAGTTAAACAAAGCCTTGCTTCAAGACAGCAGTGAGTTTTTACAAGCAGCAGTAAAGGCTCCTGGGCTTGGTACTTTAGTGCAACAAATTGTTGTTGGTAGTGAAAAGATCCACGGCCTGGTGGCAGCCAACTCGTCAAAACTGCAGCAGGTTGCAGGAGACGGTTGGTTTGCTGTGGGGGATGCAGCTTTGAGTTTTGATCCTTTATCTTCGCAGGGGTTGTTTAACGCTATGGCTACCGCTATGCAACTGGCTGATCTATTGCTGGAGCATGGATTATCAGACAAAGGCTCGGTGGCTTTGTATCAGGCGCAGTTGGATACTATCTGGCTAAAGTATGTCGAGCATAAGAATAACTACTATGCGCTGAGCGGGATAAACACCAAAAGTCAGGCGCAGTTGTCCGCGATTCAGCGCTGAGCATGGTGGAGCAGTAAAAAAACACCCAGCGATAAGCCGGGTGTTTGCTTCAGGTCACAGTGCTTAGTTAAAGCTATATCTCATACCCAGCGTATAACGCGGACCATATTGACGGGCGAACAAGAACTGTTCTTCATAACGGCCATATCCCTGTTCAGTTTCATTGTTCAGGTTTACGCCTTCAAAAAACAGATTCAGTTGCTCTGTCACCGAATAATTCAGGCTCATATCCCATTGGCCATAAGCTTTGGCAAACTGAGGCGGAGCATCAGAAGAGCCTTGCGACTGGCCTACACCAATCAAATACTCATCGCGCCAAGCATAAGTGACTTTAACCGACCAGTCTTCTTTTTCATAAAACAACTGGAAGTTGGCTGAGTCACTTAAACCTGTCAAAGGAGCCTGTTGTGTCAGGCTTGTCACATCAAATTCAACATCACCCTGAACAAAGGTCGCGTTAGCACCCATACCAAACCCAGATTCACCAAACAGATGTTGTATTGCCAACTCAAAGCCATCTACAGATTTTTTATCTGTATTGGTTGGCTGACTGATGTTCCAGACGATCAGTGGGTCCTGAGCACTAGGTTCTATTTTTCCTTCCGCATTACCGTCTCCGTTGGCCAGCATTTGTTCAAAAATGGCGGTGCTGGTGGCTTGTTCACCGCGGGCTTGAATATCAGCTATGGCCTTCAGATAGCGGGGGCCGTTAAAGATATCGTGTAACCCTTCGATGGTAGTTTCGGTAATAGTGGTCTGAATAAAGTTATCTACATCTTTTTTGAAATAACCTAAGGCGGCATAACTGCCATCGCCATAATAGTATTCCAGCGTCAGATCCAGGTTTGTTGACTCAAAAGGCAGCAGGTTGGTGTTGCCCTGACCACCGGTGCGGGAGCCTGGTTTTGGACTGCCACTTAAACTACGGCCACCAGCCAGTGAACCTAGTGGTGCTCTGGTAATAGTTTTACCCCAGGAAAAACGTCCAACCAGGTCTTCCATTAAATCCACTTTCAGATCAAACATCGGCAGCAATAAATCGTGTTTACCTGTTAAGGTCAGGAAGTTATCTGTGCCACCTTGCTGATACTGAGTGATCCATTCTGATGCGCTTTCCCAATTCACTTGCACAGGCACACTCTGGCGCACCGTACTGGTCACATCGGTTTCTTCGTAACGCACACCGGCGTTTAACTGCACCGGATAAGTACCCAACTCCAGCTCCCACTGCGATTGCAGATAGGCGCTGTTGGTGTCTTCGTCTACGCTACTTTGACTGTCTATGCCATCAAAGTAGGCATCTGGTACATAGGCATCACCACCCATGATGGCTTGGGTTAAAAAGGCTTTTTGCCGTGCTACTGCCTCATCAAAATCGTAGGTGTAGTAGTAATGCGGTTGTAACGCACTGCCGCCGCTACTGAATTGATCAAGGAAATTGCTTGTCGAGTGACGGGTAAACATAGAGTCAGGGAAAATCTGCGGATAAGCAGGATTAAAACCAGCACCGCCTCTTAAACCACTCCATGCTGTGTAACCGCCCATACTTTGTTCTGTCACTGAAAGACCAAACTTGATATTGCTCAGGGGGATTTTAAAGGCAGAATTAAACCAGATGCCATCCAGCTGCAGTTGCTGAATTTCTGACTCGCCAGGATTGTGGCTAAACTGGCTAAAGTTAGAGTCAATTTCACCAGGTGTTAATTCATTAGTGCCGTTGCGCCAGAAAATCATCGCTTGCGGAATATCGCCATTACGATAATCGTAAACCTTTGACAGTAACTGATCTGAGCCCAGGATCACCTGACCCGTACTACCCATGCCTTTATCCGCGCCGTTATCTGTTTTGTTGTTGGAATCGTGATAATCCAGCGCAAACTGCCAGTCATCATTCAGTTTCCAGTCCAGATTCAGGCCAACAGAACGGGCTTTGACTTCAGTGGTGTTTCTGTCTGCAGTGAAAGAGCCATCATTGCCGCTGATGTCGGCATAAAGGGCTGTACCATTTTTATCCAGCTCGTAAGCGTTGATATTGCCGCCGAACTCATTCCAGATCCCCCAGCCAATAGCATTAGTGCCTGTGATAGCGCGCGAGCCCGTGTAATCCAGCGTCGCGACCAGGTCATCCACTGGCTCGTATTGCAAGGTAAGCTGCCCGTTGCTGCGTTCCCGTTCAACATTCTCCATGCCGTAGTTCATGTCTTTAGGGAAGAAGTAGTTACCAATTTTTTTGCCTGTAGCGTCCTCAGCCCGGGCATCAACTACTTTGCTCTGATCCAGTGTGGGTAAAGCCACATTCGCCTGCCAGCCCTGAATATTGGCTTGTTGCTTCTGGAAATCACGTTCCTGATGCGAAAAAGAGAAAGCAAAACCTAGCTTATCCTCAGCAAAGGTGTTGCTGTACACAGCAGCGATTTCGGGGGTGACATCATCGCCTTCAACCACTGAACTGTCATGTATGGCTTTGGCTGCCACAGAGAAATTCTGGCCAGGCTGACTCAGAGGTTTAGTTGTCACTATATTGACTGTAGCGCCCAGACCACCGCTTGGAAGCTCAGCTCTGGCTGTTTTCACCACTTCCAAAGCACTGACGCCTTCAGAAGACAGGTTTTCCAGACTGTAAGAGCGGGTATAACCTGTACCTGGCATCTGACGGCCATTTAAGGTCACCAGGTTAAAGTCAGGGCCAAAACCACGCACAGTAATTTGACTGCCTTCGCCGTTTGAGCGGCTGACCGACACACCTGTAATACGTTGCAGTGATTCTGCCAGGTTAGTGTCAGGGAACTTGCCCATTTCTTCGGCTGAAATCGCATCAACCACACCGTTGGCTTCACGTTTCATATCCATAGAACGTATCAAGCTGCCACGTATACCTTTTACCTGTATGACTTCAACTTTTTCTTCTGCTTTTTCTGCCATGGGTTGGGCATGGGCCAGAGGTAAAGTTCCGGCGGACAAGATGACAGAAATGCAGACCGCAAGGCGGCTTTTATTTGAGTTTAACCTTTTCATGTTGAACCTGTTTATTCGAATGCTGTTGTGTTCACAGAAAACCGGTCGGGTTTCCCGCTGCGAAGTTATTGCTACCAGAGCTATGTCTTGTTACGGGTTGGTAATGACCACATTATCCAGCCGGTAGACTGCTCCCTCACCTGTTCCCCAGGCAGGGAATACCATCAGCACATCAATAGCACTGACATCCAGGCCTTTATCAAACAAGCTTTGCAGCGGGAAAGTGTAAGTTTGCCATTGGCCAGGAACAGGTGTTTTACCTTCCAGACTGGCCGATAAATCGAGCTCGACAGCAGAAGCGGCATCGCCGGCTTCAATTTTAAACTTCCACAGCGCTGCGGCATTTTTTGGCGCGTTGACGACTTTCATCTCAAAACGCACTACACCAGTGGCCAGTAGCGCTGACGCATCGTAATACACCTTATCTGCAGCCAATAACCCCATGACTGTTGGTGCTGCGCCTATGACAAACTGAGCTGTGCTGCCGTGATTGGCATCGTCCTGTTCAACACTAGGAACACTGCCACCACAACAATCCCAGATGGACCATTGTTCTGCTGCTTTATCCGCAAAGAGAGTCAGGCCATTGGCCGAAGGGCCATCACCGTCAGGATGGAATATTTTCGCATTATCAACCCTGTACACTGCGCCGTTGCCTGTGCCCCAGGCTGGAAAAATCATAATCACATCTATGGCGCTGAGATCTAAACCTGCTGCAGATAAATCTTTTAACTTAAAGCTGTAGCTTTGCCATTGTCCTGTAACAGGAGATGCCGCTTCCACACTGGCACTGAGATCCAGTTCAACAGCTTCAGCTCCATTGTTAGATTCGACTTTAAATTTCCAACTGGCACCCGCTGCGGATGGGGCGTTGACGACTTTCATTTCAAACTGAATTAAGCCGCCATCTGCCAAAGCTGTAGCGTCAAAAGGTGTATTGCCGCCACCATTGATAGGGCGTGTGACAAAACCCATTACAGTTGGGGTAGCACCTACTTTAAATTCGGCTGTCATGCCGTGAGCGGCATCGTCGATTTCTTCTGTTGGGCTAGAGCCCGCACAACAATCCCACATTGGCCAGTCAGGGTTTTTGCCATCTTTAAACAAGACTAACTTTGGCAAGCTTTGATTAGGTTGGGCTATTTTGACCTTGTCGACGCGATACACAGCGCCTCCGCCCGTCCCCCAGGCTGGATAAATCATCACTACATCAATGGCTGCCAAATCCAGTCCAGCATCCGCCAAAGCTTTGAGTGGAAAACTATAGCTTTGCCACTGGCCTGCGACCGGAGCTGCACCTCCAGCTGTTAAGTCCAATTCCACTGCTGTAGTGGCTCCAACGCTTTCTACTTTAAATTTCCAGACTGCAGCTGCATTAGCAGGTGCCGACACCAGTTGCAGATCAAAACTAATACTGCCGCTGGCCAGGATAGGGGATGCATCAAAAGGCGTGGCTTTACCAGCTGGGTCTTTAATAAATTCAGCGCGGCTGACAAACCCATTCACTGTAGGAGCTGCACCCACAGAAAACTCATAGACATTGCCACGCTCAGCGTCAGCTTTTAAGGCTGGGGTAGAACCGCCACAGCAATCCCAGGCAGCCCAGTTTGGATTTGGAGTGCCATCAAAAATAGTCAGATTTTGAGGAATACCTGAAGAGGGGGGAGACGGAATAGGGGCTTTACCTTCAACTAAGCCATCATCGGGTTTGTCGTAGCCAGGGCGAATAGTTTCACAGCCTTTACCAGTGGCAGGATTAGATGCACATTCGTAGACCCTGACATAGTCAATCTGGAAACTTTGCCCTTTAGCAAAAGCGCTGGCATCTATGCCTTTATTGTTGACGTTCTCCGGCCAGTTACCCCCCACAGCCAGATTCAGGATCATGTAAAATTTTTGATCAAAAGGTGCGGTATCCCAGTGTGTTTCCAGCTTCCCGCCACTTTGATCAAAGTATTCAGTAAACCAGCCACGATGCTTCAACCCCACAGCTTCACCTTTGGCGTTAAAACGCACCTCGGATTGACGCTGAGTGGCGTACAGGTAGTTGTCTACATACCAGCGAATTTCACCCTGTTGCCATTCCACAGCATAGGTATGGAAATCATCAGCAGGGTTTTTACCTTCTGGCAGCAAATAGTTTTTACCTGAGTTGGTATTGTTGGGCCAGGCTTTTCCATAATGCAAAGTCCCGTGCACGTTGGATTCAGTAACGCCGTCTGCACCTTTTACCTTCAGGTTCACAGCTTCCATAATGTCAATTTCGCCTGAGCGTGGCCAATCACCATACACCGAGTCTGTCGGCATCATCCAGAACGCCGGCCAACTGCCTTGGCCTGAAGGTAATTTAGCGCGCATTTCAAAGCGGCCGTATTTAAAGTCAGCTTTGTTACGGCTAACCAGACGGGCAGAGGTGTAAGGTTTTTCGGCAGTAGCTGCAGCAGGCAGGGCTACAATATTCAGGACACCATTTTCGATAAAAGAGTTATCTGCTTTGTCGGTGTAACATTGTTTCTCATTGTTACCTCCTCCTGTACAGTTGACTTCGTGTGTCCATTTTTTTGAGTCAATACCAGAGCTGGTAAACTCGTCGCTCCATACCATCACCCAACCTGTAGCTGGCTGAGCGGGATCAAGCTTGTCGAAATTTGATTCTGTTTCGGAGCCGCCGCCGCATCCGTACAGGCCTGCCAGTGTGACGCCTGCACAGAGTAAGGCGATAGGTGTCGCTCTTTTTCTCATTTGTTTTTCCCTGTCTGTTGGATAGTTATTATGGTGAGCAGCAGCGCTACTGATTTATGTTCCTGAAAGCGCTTTCAAAAGCGTATTAGCAGAGTGAAAAAATATCAACTATCAGGTTAATAAAATTCACCTTTTTTTATTTAGCTGCTCGTCTGGTGGATGAATTCTGATCTGCTTTGTTTGGGGGAATGCTGCAATCGCCCTGAGGTTCCTGGTCAGTAGGCTGCTTTAGACCTTTTGTAGTCTGGTCAGGATGCAAAAAACTACTTTTATTTTATTTATTGCTTTTTTTAAAACAAAAGGAAACCTTAAGTTTTCTTTAAGCTTCCCCCGCCACACTACATGCTAAATCGGTATGCAGGAGTGTGCTTATGTTGTCTTCCTATCAGTTCGAACAGTCTGTTGCAGTAAGTTTGTCTGTAGCTACACCCCAGGTTCAGCCTGTCGCTGAGAGCAGAGCGCTGTTGCAGTTGGTCAAAGCTTCAGATCCGCAGCGCGCTTCTATAGAGCACTTTATTGCCTCTGGTTTTGCCAAAGCCTATCAGGCCGATGTGCAAAGTTTTATGCCCAATCTGTTAGGTGTCAGCCGCGATGGTGACTGGCAGGCCGTGCTTGGTCTGCGCAGTGCAGCACAAAGCAGCCTGTTTATCGAACAATACCTGCCGCAGCCTGTTGAACAGATGCTATCTCAGAGCGGCATGCAGGCATCGCGTCATCAATTGATTGAAATTGGCCATTTGTACGCCATCAACAGACAAAGTTTATTGCAGCTATTTGTGCTGATGGCCTATGCACTGGACCAATTGCACTATAGTTATTTGCTCTGTGCCGCTACTACACAGGTGCGCGCTATTTTAAGTCGTCATGGCATTGAACTGACTGAGCTTGGCGAAGCAAAAGCAGAAGCTTTAGGTGAGCATGCCGCCAGTTGGGGTAGCTACTACGATACCAATCCTAAAGTCTGTGTGATGGATTTAGCTGCTGTGACCCGTCTTATTCACAGCGATGAAAAGTTAACAGCGCTCGCCCATCTGCACTGGCCACAGCTGCATCAGCTAGTCGCAGGTTTAGCTCAAGGAGACTATTAATGCGGATTGAATTACCAAAGACAGCAATGTTGCGTGATTTAGCCAGTGGTATGACTTATTCACAGGCACAGATCACAGCACAAATCAGCTTGTGGCAGGAGTTACTGCTTGGCTATGGTGCACAACGTATTGCGTTGGCTGCCAATAGTTCAGCACAGTGGGCTTTACTGGATCTGGCTTGTCTGGACGCAGAGGTATTGCTGGTGCCTTTGCCGACCTATTTATCAGAGAGCCAACTGAGTCATGTGATGACTCAGTTGGAACCTGACTTTTACATCTCAGATAAAGAGCAGCAAAGCGCAGAATTTACCTTATTGGAGCAGGTCGGGGATTTATTACTCTACAGACGTGAACTACAAAGTTCAGGTGCTACTATTCCGGCCACTTGTCAAAAGATTACCTTCACTTCAGGTTCGACAGGGCAACCGAAAGGCGTATGTTTGTCGGCACAAAGTCAGCTTGATGTTGCACAGAGTTTGCTCCAGCGCATTAATCAGGCTGCCCCGAAACATTTGTGTTTATTGCCTTTGAGCACCTTGCTTGAGAACATCGCTGGTATTTATGCCCCTTTATTGGCGGGTGGTGAAGTACTGATAGCTCCGGATGCCAGTCGTGGTTTCAGTGGCAGTCAGCTGACTAATCCTCAGGCGTTATTAGCATTAATTAGCAGCACAGCTCCTAAAAGTTTGATTCTGGTGCCAGAGTTACTGCAACTGCTGGTGATGGCACGCTGTCAAGGCTGGCAAGCGCCAGAGTCACTGGAGTTTATTGCTGTAGGTGGAGCTCATGTCTCTGCCGCTTTATTGCAGCAGGCGGCTCGTCTTGGTTTACCTGTGTACCAGGGCTATGGCTTAAGCGAATGCGCTTCAGTAGTGGCTTTATCTGCTGCTGATGCACGTCAGAGCACAGCCACAGAACTAGAGCTGGTGGGTACGCCTTTAGCGCATCGTGATATAGAAATCATCGATGGCGAGATAGTGGTGAAACAGCAGTTTCTGGGTTACCTCGGTGATACCGCATCGGCGAGCGATAAAGTTTTTACCGGTGATTTGGGTGAGCTCGACGCACAAGGCCGGTTACGTATTCTGGGTCGTCGAAAAAACCTGCTGATTTCAAGCCTTGGACGCAATATTTCGCCGGAATGGCCAGAGGCCTTATTGACCCAAAGTGGTTTGATCCGTCAGGCCGTGCTGGTTGGCGATGCTCAGCCTTTTTGTGCTGCTTTACTCTATCTGGCTAATCCACAAGCCGCAGCATTAGTGCCAGCTTATCTGGACAAAGTGAACCAAGAGTTACCTGATTATGCGCAAATCAAAGCCTATCATGTGTTAACTCAGGCTTTATCAGTAGCCGACGGCACCTTAACCGCCAACGGCAGGCCACGCCGCGCCGAAGTGGTTAAAAAATACCAAAGCCAAATCCATGATTTATTTGTTTCTAATACCCTAATTGGAGAGTCCTATGAGTTTTTATCAAACGCTGGTTAATTCGACAGAACAAGAGCGTGCTTATTTACTGGATGCTCCGATGATCCGTCGTACTTTTGCAGGTGACTTTACGCTGGATCACTACGTAGCCTTTTTAAATCAAGCCTACCACCATGTGAAACATACAGTACCTCTGCTGATGTCTGTTGGTGCTTTATTACCAGAATCAAAAGAATGGCTGCGCGAAGCTGTGGCTGAATACATAGAAGAAGAGCTTGGCCACCAGGAATGGGTGCTGAATGACATCGCCGCTTGTGGTTATGACAAAGAGCAGGCCCGCGCCAGTACTCCAGCCTTTGCGACTGAATTGATGGTGTCCTATGCCTACGATTCGGTACGTCGTATCAATCCCTTATGCTTTTTTGGCATGGTGCTGGTGCTTGAAGGCACTTCTATTGCCTTGGCTGAACAAGCGGCCAGTAAAATTGCCGGTACTTTGCAGTTGCCACGCAAAGCCTTTACTTACCTGAACTCGCATGGTGCTTTAGATCAAGACCATATTAAGTTCTTCGAAAGCCTGATGGATAAAATCACAGACCCAGCCGATCAGGCGCTGATTATTCACAGTGCCAAACGCTTCTTCCACTTATACGGTGATGTCTTCCGTAGTTTGGAGCAGCCGCATGGCCTGACTAAAAAAGTAACCACAGAGGAGGTGCTGGCATGAGCTTCTTAGGAGGTAAAACAGTACTGCTGACTGGGGCTACTGGCGGTATAGGCGCTGAAGTCGCCAGACAGTTAAGCGCTGAAGGTGCCCGTTTGATTTTGACCGGGCGTTCTGTCGAGAAACTGCGCGCACTGCAAAATCAGCTGGCCGCTGAGACACTGGTGTTCCCTTGTGATTTAACCAGCGAGGTTGAACAGCAGGCTTTACTGCAGTTTTGCCAAAAACAAGGCGGTATAGACGTACTGATTAATAATGCCGGCATCAGTCAGTTCGGTTTATGTCAGCAGCAGCAGTTTAGCGATTTGGTGAGCATCAATCTGCTGGTGCCTATGCAGTTGTGCCAGCTGTTTTTACCTCTGTTGCGCCAGCATAAAGGCCAGATTATCAATGTAGGATCGGCCTTTGGCAGCATTGGTCATCCGGGTTTTACCGGCTATTGCGCCACCAAGTTTGGCTTGCGTGGTTTTACCGAAGCATTGCAGCGTGAGCTGGCAGATAGTGACATTCAAGTGAAGTATTTTGCGCCAAGAGCCACGGAAACAGCTATTAACTCAAGCGAAGTAGTTCAGCTTAATCAACAGCTTGGTAACAGTATGGATAGTCCGGCCTGGGTCGCTGAACAGCTACTGAAGCAGTTGAAGTCGAATGAACTGCGGCGTTTTCTTGGCTGGCCGGAACGGATTTTTGTCCGCTTGAACGGGATTTTTCCTGCGCTGGTGGATATGGGCTTAAAAAGTAAATTAACACTGATTGAATTAATGGCAGTGGGCAAAAACCACTAACGAGGCAGATATGAATAACGTAATGAAAAAATTAGTTTTAATTCCAGCTTTATTTTTAGTGCAGGTGGTTCAGGCCGACGTGTTGCAGGATATTAAACCTTTGCAAGACCGCTGGGCTGAAGTCAATTACAGCATGACAGAGGAGCAGAAAGAAAAAGCTTATCCTGAATTGCTGACACAAGCCGATGCTGTGGTTGCGGCGAACGCTGGCAAAGCTGAAGCTTTGATTTGGCGTGGCATCATTAAATCCAGCTATGCTGGGGTAAAAGGTGGCTTAGGGGCCATGTCGTTTGCAGAAGAATCCAAAGCTGATTTGGAAGCCGCACTTCAGATTGATAGTCAGGCGTTGCAAGGGTCTGCCTACACCAGTTTAGGTGTGCTGTATTACAAAGTACCTGGCTGGCCTATTGGTTTTGGCAGTGACAAAAATGCAAAACAGATGCTGGAAAAAGCCCTGAGTATTAACCCACAAGGTATTGATCCTAATTATTTTTATGCTGAATTTTTAACGGAAGAACGCGACTATAAAGCGGCTATGAGTTACATTGAAAAAGCAAAACAGGCAGCACCTCGTCCTGATCGTCTAAGTGCGGACCAAGGCCGGATGCTTGAGATTGCTGCACTGGAAGCCAAAGTAGCGAAAAAGCTAAAACGTTAATCTATAAAACGTGTAGGGGCGGGGCTTGCCCCCACCCGTCTATCGTTCAATACGATGCTGGATGGGTTTATCCCCGTCCGTATTCAGGTTCGAATACAGCGCTGCCAAAGTAATTGATGTTGCAGTGAGGCGGCAAGTAAAGGAGTCCCCATGAACATAGAACCACTATGTGATTGGGGCGAGAGCGCGCAGCCAACAAAGCTGCGGCTTCAAGTACGAAGGCAGGAGAGGTATGAGATTATTGTTGGTCGAAGACGATTTAGATTTAGCCAAAGGCCTGATTTTGGCTTTGTCCAGTCAAGGCTTTGCCATCAATCACGTCAGTACAGGCGGACATGCCTTAAGCAGCATTAAAGCCAAAGACTGCGATGCAGTGATCCTGGATTTAGGTTTACCCGATATGGACGGTTTGGATGTACTGAAACAAAGCCGCCATAAAGATACTCATTTGCCTGTGTTGGTGCTGACTGCCCGTGATGGGGTTGATGACAGGATCCGGGGCCTGGATTTAGGCGCTGACGATTATCTGGTAAAGCCTTTTGCTATGCCTGAGTTATTTGCCCGCTTAAGAGTAATAGAGCGCAGGCTGGGCACAGCTGCGACCCATTTAATTAAACTGCAACAGGTAGAGCTGGATACCAGTGCACATTTAGCCCGGGTTGAAGGAGAGGCTATCAATTTATCACGCCGTGAATACATGTTGCTCAAAGAACTGATGGAATCGGCCGGACGCATTAAAACCCGCGAACAACTTGAAGCCAGTTTATATGCCTGGGGCGAAGAAGTGGCCAGCAATGCGCTTGAAGTGCATATTTCTAACTTGCGGAAAAAATTACCAAAAGACTTTATTAAAACCTTACGTGGCGTCGGCTATAGCGTCAGCGTAAACCCTTCGTAAGCCTGGTCTGAGCCAATGATGAGTCTGATATGAGATCGTTGCGCCGTTATTTAGTCACAGTGCTGATCGCGCTTTTTACACTGATAAGCTTCGTTGCGGCGTTACAAAGCTACAAGCAAAGTGCCAGTAGAGCCGAAGCTTTGTTTGATCAGGATTTACAGGTGCTGGCATCCAGCTTATCACAGCAGTATCAGGCCGGTTCACAGCAAGAACTGGGGTTGGCGCTACAAGTCTGGCAAAAAGGCGAGCTGGTGTATCGCAGTGCCTTGGCTCCGGAAACCAGCATGTCGCAAGCTGAAGGTTTTAGTGAGCATAATTTTGGTGGTAAAAGATGGCGGGTATTTCGCCAGACGCCGACAGATTTATTGACAGTGATAGTGGCTCAGCCATTAAAGCAAAGGCAACAACTGGCGGATGAAGTCATTACCGCTTCTATTTATCCTGTGGTGCTCAGTTTGCCGCTACAGGCCTTGTTAATTTGGCTGGTTGTCAGCAAAGCTTTGTCTCCTATTAAAAGATTTTCCGCTCAGCTTTCGTCAAAAAAGGCCAATGATTTAACTCCGGTAGAACTGGAGCAAGTGCCAGCTGAGCTAGATCAGATGCTAAAAACCACCAACCAGTTATTTGCTCGTTTGGCCGATGCTTTTGACAGAGAAAAACGCTTTGCCTCTGATGTGGCACACGAGTTACGTACCCCTCTGAGCGTATTGCAGGTTAACCTGCACAATGCATCGGCGCGCTGGCAACAATCAGGTATCAGCGACCCTGAAGGTTCTATGGTTGCGCTACAGACCGGAGTGGAGCGGATGAGTGCACTGATAGAGCAAATCATGTTACTGAACCGCACTAATCCTGAACATTTTCAGGCACGGACAGAACAACTGGATTTAGCGGGATTATGCCGGCAAGTGGTGGCGGACTGGTATCCACAAATTGAGCAAAAACAGCAGCAAATAGAGCTGTTAGGTCTGGAGCATTTGGTACTAAAAGGTGACGCTTTTGCGCTGCGTTTATTGGTCAGCAATCTGGTCGGTAATGCCAGCAAATACACTCAGAATGGTGGTTCTATTCAACTTGAGTTGTCTGGCAGTCAGGATAATGCCACGCTGGTGGTGCAGGATAATGGCCCAGGTATAGCGCCTGAAGAATATACCAGAGTGTTTGACCGGTTTTACCGTGTGGGTGGCGACAGGCATCAATCCGGTACTATAGGTTCAGGCCTGGGTTTGGCTATAGTGCGGGATATAGTGGCTTTGCATCAAGGGCGTATCAGCCTTGGTGCTGCAGATTTTAATAGCGGATTAAAAGTGACAGTGGAACTGCCTCGTTGAAAAACAGAGTTGAGAAAAAACAGTTGAGAGAACACAGTTGAGAAAAAACAGGAAAAAGGTATTACCTAGTACACCTCTGTTGTTGCTGGCTTTGACTCTGCCTGTTGTGGCGGAGCAAAGTGTATTTGAGCTGCATATCAAAGATCATTTATTTCAGCCTTCTGTACTTTATGTGCCAGCGGGAGAAAAAATGAAGTTGCTGGTGCTGAATCAGGATCCTTCGCCTGAAGAGTTTGAAAGTTTTAGCTTAAACCGTGAAAAAGTGATTTTAGGCAAAGGCAAAGCCACCCTGTTTATCGGTCCACTGGAACCCGGAAAATATGAATTCTTTGGTGAATACAACCCGGATAGTGCTCAAGGTGTACTGATAGCTTTGCCGCCGGAAGAGTGGCTACAGTATGAGGCTAAACATGCTCGTTAATACTGTATTGATGTTTCTACGCGAGTTATTGCCGCTTTGCTTGTTGCTGGCGACTTTGTTGGTGTGGCACCGTAGCCTCTGGCGTCGTTTTGCTTTGTTTTTCGTGCTGCCTTCTTTATTGCTACTCAGTGTGATCAGCCTGAAGATGGTGTGGATCTCAGAGCAACTGGATGGTCGCGGACTGGAGTTTTTATATAGTTTTTTATATCTGAGCTGTTTTGCTTTGCTTTGCCTTGCAGCACGGAAAGTCGGCTATGGGCTCTGGTGTTCAGCACTGGCTGCTGCTTGTCTGCTCAGTATCAGTGGCAGTAACTTACTGTTGTATATCTGGTTGCCAACGCAAACGGAAAACACTCCTGCTGATCTGGTTTTAGGCTCAGCTTTGGGTATTGGGATAGGGGCTAGCATAGCCGTGCTTTGGTATTACTTACTGACTGAGCTGAAACTTTGGCGGCAGCAGAGTTTTGCTTTGTTGTTGTCTTTCTCTGGCGCCAGGCAAGTGATGATGGCATCCGCTTTACTGATCCAATCCGATTGGTTAGTGGCTGGGCCACAGCTATGGCAAACCGAACACTTGCTGTCTGAGCAATCTGAATTGGGGTTCTTTTTACAGGCGCTGATGGGGTACGAGGCCACTCCGATGTTGTCACAGCTGTTGTTGTATTTTGTGTGTTTTGTACTCTTGTTCTGGTGTTGCAGCTTTATGGGGAAAAAAAGATGAAGCTTTACAGCAAAAAAGCAGTGGTGAAGGCTTTGTGCTTTGTTTGTCTTGGCAGCAGCACTTTAGCTTTTGCAGATGGCCGGGTTGTGGACAAAGTCTATCATCCCTATGTACAGCCGCTGGAACGTAGTTTTGAATATCGCTATTTTTATCAGCGCCAGGCCGATCATCCGGATAATAATGCCATGGGGCAAAAACTGGGATACGGCTTTTCTGTGGCCGAGCGTGCTGCTCTGGAAGTTTATGCGATAGCAGATAGAGTGAGTCCGGACGATTATAAGTTATCCGGTTACGAGTTAGAGCTGCGCTGGATGCTGACAGAGCAGGGCCAGTATAGCGCCGACTGGGGCATGTTGTTTGAGCTGGAACGGCAAAATAACCAGGATAACTACGAGTTCACTACTGGTCTTTTAATGGAAAAAGAGTTTGGCCCAACCAGCCTGACGTTAAATGCTCTGGCTGTGTATGAATGGGGCAAGACATTAAATTCAGAGTGGGAGAGTGAGTTCCGCGCCCAGTACCGTTACCGTTGGTTACCTGCGGTACAGCCCGCTATCGAGCTTTATGCCGGTGAAAATTATAAAGGCGCCGGCCCAAGCCTGATGGGTGTGCATAAATTTGATAAACAAGAACAGCTAAAATGGGAATTTGCTGTGATAGTGGCTATCGACAATCAAACCGTCGACCGCACTTTACGCTTTGCATTGGAGTATGAGTTTTGATAGCGCATTCACTAACCGACACCTCTTCTGACGGCTTGATATTGAGATAAATCAGTTAATACTGCACTGGTTAGATATTGCACACTAGAGGCTTTATGCATATTATTACGTAAGTGCTTACGTAACGTCGGTGGTGAATGATGGATTTTTATGATTTAGTCGGAAAAGTCGCTTTAGGCAGCAGGTTAAGACGGCTGGGAGATGCTCTGATGGCTGATGCTGAGCGGATCTATCAGCTTTATGAAGTGGAACTGGATCCTCGCTGGTTTCCGGTGTTCTATATGCTATCAGTCCGACAAGAAGCCACTATTTCCGAATTGGCAGAATCTATTGGCCAGACTCATCCGGCTGTGAGTCAGGTGGTACGGATGATGGTTACGGCAGAAGTGGTTCAATCAGAAAAAAGTACCACGGATGCCAGGATCACAAAAGTGCAGTTGACGCAAAAAGGCCGTTTAATGGCGGCCAGATTAGAATTGCAATGTGAGGATGTACAATCTGCAGTCAATCAGATGTTCTCTGAGACAAATTCAAATTTGTGGTCTGAGATAGCAGCTATAGAGCAGGAGCTGTCTACTCGTAATTTATACGACAGGGTTTGCCAAATCAGAAAACAGCGCGAACAACAGCAGACGCAAATAGTGCCTTTTTCTGTGCACTTTAGGGATGCGTTTAAGACATTAAACGTGAATTGGATCCGCAAACATTGGGAACTGGAAGACAGTGATTACAAGGCTTTAGATAATCCAGAACTCAACATCATTCAACCAGGTGGTTATATAGCTATCGCACTGCGTGATCAGCAGGCCGTTGGCACCTGTGCCTTAATCAAAATGGATGAAGACTGTTATGAGCTTGCAAAAATGGCGGTTGATGACTCTGCAAAAGGCCTTGGTATTGGCTCATTACTTGGTTTTCATATGATTGAAAAAGCCAAAGCACTCGGCGCGAAACGACTCTATCTGGAAAGTAATACAATTTTGGTTCCTGCACTTAACTTATACCGGAAACTAGGTTTTAAGCGGATCGCAGGCAGTGATTCGCCCTATAAAAGATGCAATATTCAGATGGAACTGCAATTGAGTTCATAGGGGAGGCTGAACCTCTGACATGCAGTGACAACAAGGCTAAGTGCTGATGCTATGAAAAATACTGCAAGACCAGTTCTTAGCCCTATCAGGTAGCAGGGGGTTTTATCTCTGCGCCCCAGTTAAAAACATTTTCTCCATCGTATCCAGCATATCTTTACGGGCGATCCGGCCAGATCGCTCGGAATTTACCAGAGCGGATAACATACCTATCATCAATTCAGATAAAGCTGCGGCGCTGATATCAATTCGAAAAACACCTTCTTGTTGTCCCCGTAGAAAAAACTTATCAAAGATTGCTTCGAACTCTACCCAGCGATGTCCTGAGTCCATAGACTCCAGCAGTTGCGGATCCCAGGTATTGGAGACAAAAACAAACAGCTCTTTGTGTTGTAAATGGCCTTCAATCAAGGATCGGAACGCCTGTAGTACTGGGGCTGTTTCCAGCTCTGCCGCTGCAATAGCCACATCAAATTGATTAACAGCCTCTGCAAATAGTCGTGCAATGATGTTATCTCTGGTAGGACACATCCGATACAAAGTGGCCTTACTGACACCAACGGCTTTGGCCAGCTCCTGCAAAGAGGCTCTGGGGTTGTCAACCATGGCTAAGGCAACGGCCAGCAGTAACGGATCTGTAGCTTCAATTTTTGTCATCGTTTTATCCATATCAACAGCACTACTTTTGCCATTTTACGTGGTTAAAGGCGATTATCCAATAACAATTTGGATTTATTTAGAATTAAATGAATCATTATTGATTCATTTAGTCTTAAGTGGTATCTTGCGTTCCCTCTGATAAAGCTGTTTAAGTGAGGTTGTGGTGGTGATCTTTAATGTTAAGAATCTGGTGGCTATCTCTGTGGCTTTGCTTGTGTTTGGCTGCACACCACAACCTGTGGCTGAAATACAGCCTGTTATCAAAACTGCTGATGCCATTGTTGCGGTAAAAAAGCCGCTGGACATCACCGAAGAAGTTCCGGGACGAGTGGTTGCACTGCGACAGGCCGAAGTTCGGGCTCGTGTTGCGGCTATTGTGCTTAAACGCGAATTTACTGAAGGAAGTCAGGTCAGTGCTGGTCAAGTCTTGTTTCAACTGGACCCTGCACCAATGCAAGTCGCTCTTGCCAAAGCTGAAGCTGAACTTGTCAAAGCAAAAGCCGCACAACAAGATGCCGATGATCTCCTGCGTCGATATAAACAACTGATGGCGACAGCTACAGTGAGTCAACACCAATTTGATACCGCAAAAACCGCAGTGCTAAGCGCTAAAGCGACAACACTGGCAGCTCAGGCTGATGTCGATAGTGCAAAGCTCAATCTTAGCTACACTAGAGTGACGGCACCTATTTCAGGCCGGATAGGTAAAGCTTTAGTCAGCGAGGGCGCCTTGGTCGGACAAAATGAGGCGACTCAACTTGCTGTTATTCATCAGTTGGATCCGATTTATGTCGATATGAATCAATCTTCACGCAGTGAATTGCAGCGTCAGCAAAGCAGCCGTCAAGGCTATAGTCAGCAACTTAATCGGCTCGATATTCTGGATGAACAAGGCAGGTCTATTCGTCAGGGCATTGCGCTATTTGCGGAAAGTCAGGTCGATTTAACGACTGGCACTTTGACAGTCAGAGGGGAATTTGCCAATAAAGACCAGCAATTGCTGCCCGGCATGTATGTCAAAGTGCGGACCCGACTTGGTTTTGAGCCAAACGCTATTTTAATACCGCAACGTGCGGTGAGCAGAAACAATCAAGGACAGCAGCAGGTGTGGGTAATGAACAGCAAAGGTGAGGTTGAACCCCGAGTAGTGACTACAGGCGTGATGGTCCACAGCGACTGGCAGATCACTGCCGGTATAGCAGAGGGCGACATAGTGTTGACCAGCTCAATAAGCCATCTGCAAGCTGGTGACAAAGTTCAGACCCAACTGGCAGGCCTAAAAGCGAGTGGCCAGGCTAATGCTTCTTCTGTCGCTGTTCACTAACGAGAGCATCATCCATGTCTGATTTTTTTATCTCCCGCCCAAAGTTTGCCTGGGTAGTGGCAATTTTTATTAGCATGGCAGGGCTTTTTGCCTTGCCATACTTGCCTGTTGCACAATTTCCAGTAGTGGCTCCACCACAAATCATAGTAACAGCGACTTATCCTGGTGCTTCAGCAGAGGTGATGGTTGAGTCTGTGACCTCAGTGATAGAGGAAGAGCTCAATGGCATCAAAGATATGCTTTATTTCGAGTCGTCCAGCGGTTCGTCTGGTTCTGCCGATATTACAGTCACCTTCAAACCCGGTATTTCTGTTTCTATAGCCCAGATGGAGGTACAGAATAGCCTGAAAAAGGCGGAATCACGCTTACCTGCTGCTGTGACTCAGCAAGGCTTGCAAGTGGAGGAATCCAGTGCTGGCTTTCTGATGTTTTATGCCCTGAGCTACAAAGAAGATAACAGCTCTAAGTCAGTGGTGGCTTTGTCAGAGTATGCCTCCCGTTCGATCAACAAAGAAATACGCAGGGTAGAAGGGGTAGGTAAGCTGCAATTCTTCGCTTCAGAAGCCGCAATGCGGGTCTGGCTGGACACGCAAAAAATGGTGTCTTACGGCTTGTCAGTTGAGGATGTCAGCGGTGCTATCCGTACTCAGAATATTAATGTGCCCGCTGGTAGTTTTGGCACCAGTCCTGGCAATGCTGCGCAGGAACTCAGCGCAACCATAGTGGTGGATGGTACGCTAAAAACTGTTGAGGAGTTTGGCCAGATCCTGCTCAGAACCACAGCAACTGGCGCTGCAGTTTACTTAAAAGACGTAGCTCGTATAGAAATTGGTATGCAGGATTACAATTTCAACACCAGACTAAATGGCAAAAAAGCGGCGTTAGCAGCAGTTCAGTTGGCACCAGGGGCCAACGCTATTCATACGGTGAATGCTGTAAAAACCAGATTAGATGAATTAAGCCGTTATTTGCCTGCGGACATGGAAATCACTGTCCCTTACGACACCTCCAGATTTGTCAAAGCTGCGATCGAAAAGGTGGTCTTTACCTTGCTCGAAGCCATAGCTCTGGTTTTTCTGGTGATGCTACTGTTTTTGCAAAACCTGAGATACACCCTGATCCCAACGCTGGTGGTACCGGTTTGTCTGATGGGCACTTTTGCTGTGATGTATCTGCTGGGCTTTTCCGTCAATATGATGACGATGTTTGGTATGGTTTTGGCCATAGGCATTCTGGTTGACGATGCCATAGTAGTGGTAGAAAACGTCGATCGGCTGATGATAGAGGAGGGGCTGACGCCCAAACAAGCGACTCAAAAGGCGATGAAGCAGGTTTCGGGGGCCATTGTTGGCATCACTCTTGTCCTTGTGGCGGTATTTTTGCCTTTGGCCTTTATGAGTGGCTCAGTGGGTGTGATTTATCAGCAGTTTTCTATGGCATTGGCTGTGTCTATTTTATTGTCTGGTATCCTGGCCCTTACCCTGACACCAGCTCTTTGTGCCAGCTTGTTAAAACCTGTGAATGGAGCTGACCATCTGACAAAAACAGGTTTTTTTGGCGGCTTTAACCGGCTTTTTGCCAGAATGACATCAGGTTATGGCAGCGTGAATCAGCATCTGATTCAGCGCGCTGGACGTTGTATGCTGATTTATAGTCTGTTGCTTGGCGTGCTGGCGTACGCCTATCGGGAGTTACCAGCGTCTTTTGTGCCTGAAGAAGATCAAGGCTCGCTGATGGTTGATGTGCAATTGCCAGCCGGAGCCACTTTTGGCCGCACAGAAAAGGCCGTTGCAGAGATTGAAGACTATTTAAGCAGCCGTGACAGTATGAAATGGGTGACCTCAGTGATGGGCTTTAGTTTCTCTGGAACAGGGGAAAATGCCGCTATCTTGTTTCCTGATTTGAAAGACTGGTCTGAACGTACTGAAGATCAGTCTGTTGCTGCTGAAACCGCTCTGCTGAATGAGCACTTTGCAGATTTTAAGGATGGTGCTGTGATGGCAATGGCTCCACCGGCTATCGAAGGATTGGGTAGCTCGGGCGGTTTTTCCTTACGCTTACTGGATAGGTCGGGGGTAGGTCGTGCACAAATGCAGTTGGCACTGGATGAATTATTAACCAAAGCCAATCAATCTCCTGCTATTGCCTATGCCATGATGGAAGGATTACAGGATGCGCCCAATTTGCAGTTGGATATAGACAGAGCCAAAGCTGATGCCTTGGGCGTGTCTTTTCAGGCGATCAGTGATGCAGTATCAACAGCCTTTGGCTCTGCCACTATCAATGATTTCAATAATGCTGGCCGGCAGCAGAGAGTCGTTGTGCAGGCACAGAGTGAGCAACGCATGACTCCCCAGAGCCTGTTGCAGTTGCACATTCCTTCGCGCTACGGCACCCAAGTGCCCTTGAGCTCTTTTGCCAGTATTCAGTGGCAAAATACGCCAGTGCAGCTGTCCCGTTACAACGGCTATCCGTCATTCAGTATCTCGGGCGATGCCAAAGCAGGGGCCAGCAGCGGTGATGTGATGACAGAAATGGAGCACATAGTTGCTGCTTTGCCGCCAGGTATAGGCTATGAGTGGACTGGCTTGTCTTATCAGGAGAAATTGTCCGGATCTCAGGTGTCTTTGCTGATCACTCTTTCTATTCTGGTGGTGTTTTTAGTTCTGGTGGCTTTGTATGAAAGCTGGTCCATACCACTTTCTGTGATCCTGATAGTTCCGGTTGGCGCTTTAGGCTCGGTCTTAACTGTTGCTGTTTTAGGCTTGGCCAACACAGTGTATTTCAAAGTGGGGCTTATAACTATCATCGGTCTGTCAGCCAAAAACGCTATTCTGATTATCGAGTTTGCCAAGGAGCTGCATCATCAGGGTCTTACTTATGCGCAGGCCGTGTTGCAGGCGGCCCGGATGAGATTCAGGCCTATAGTGATGACCTCTGTTGCTTTTATCCTCGGTGTTCTGCCTTTGACTATAGCCACAGGCCCCGGCGCTGCAAGTCAGCAAGCTCTGGGGACCAGCGTGATGGGAGGCATGATCAGTGCAACTTTATTAGGGGTGATTTTAGTGCCGGTGTTTTATGTCTGGGTGATGACAGTCTTTAGTAAGCAACCTGAGGCAGATAATTCAGTGAATCTGAAGAACCCAAATTAGGCGCACTCTTTCATTGGGGCCGAATTCATAGCTCCAACTTAAGTCTGCCTTAAGTATTCACTTCTATGCTGGCCTCAATTAAAAACTGAGGCCTCTTCATGTCTGCTGCTAACGTTGAAAAATCCGCATTGTTCACCAACTGGTTTTGTTTTGGTCCCTATCGCTACTTGCTCCGCACTGCGCTGTTAGGGCTGACACTATTGAGTCTGAGCAGGCTGGCTTTGGTGGCATGGCAATACGACAGGGTCGCTCAGATTCACGCGCTGACACAGTTGTTTGTACAGGGACTACGAGCCGACATTATTGTGATGGGCCTGTTATTGCTGCTGCCTGTGCTGCTTATTCCGCTGGCTTCACTTCGGGGTTTGGGTAAAGTCTGGTTCCAATTTAGCTATTTCTGGTGTTTTGGTGCTTTGGTGCTGCTGGTGTTTATGGAGCTGGCAACTCCGGCTTTTATTTTGCAATACGATGTACGGCCAAACCGGCTTTTTATTGAGTATTTAAAATACCCCAAGGAAGTCCTGTCGACTTTGTGGTTTGGTTTTCGTCTGCCTTTGGTGTTGGGGCTCGTGGCGACACTTGGCCTGAGTTGGGTGATGCGGCGGATTTTTCGTGCCGGCAAGTGCACCTTGAGCAGTTGGTCTGTTGGCAAAACTTTTGGGCTTTGGTTTATCGCACTGCTGCTTTTATTCGCGGGCATTCGCTCTACCACTGAGCACAGGCCGGCCAACCCGGCATTGTTTGCTATTACCTCGGACGCTATGGTGAATTCACTGGTGATCAGTTCAACTTATTCAGTGCTTTATGCGATTTATAACTTGAAACATGAGGCTCATTCCAGTCAGATGTATGGCAAATTACCACTGGATCAGATGCTGCAGCGCAACCTGGATTGGCCTTGGTTAAACTCCTATCAATTTAACAACCCAAACTACCCAACAGCCCATTGGCAGCAGGCTGTTGTTAAACGTGCAAAGCCACTGAATCTGGTGATAGTGCTACAGGAAAGTTTAGGTGCGACTTTTGTGCAATCTTTGGGTGGTTTGCCTGTCACACCAGAGCTTGAGAAATTAAAACAGCAGGGGCTTTGGTTTGAACAGCTCTATGCGACAGGGACCCGCTCAGTCAGAGGTATTGAAGCTGTAGTGGCAGGTTTTCCGCCAACCCCAGCACAAAGCACAGTGAAGTTATCCAATAGCCAGCAGCATTTCACTACTCTTGCGTCCATCCTCAAAGCACAAGGCTACCAGACCCAGTTTATCTACGGCGGCGAAGCGCATTTTGACAATATGCGCAGTTTTTTTACTGGTAATGGCATCGATCAGATTGTCGACCAAAGCCAGATGAAAAATGCAGTCTTTACCGGCAGTTGGGGGGCCAGTGATGAGGATGTGTTTGCAATTGCGCACCAGCAGTTAACTGCGTTACATCAGCAGAATCAGCCATTTTTTAGTCTGATTTTCACTTCCAGTAACCATGAACCTTTTGAGTTTCCTGATGACCGTATTGATTTATATGAAGAGCCAAAAAATAGGGTCAATAACGCGGTGAAATATGCAGACTGGGCCATGGGACAGTTTTTCAACAAGGCCAAACAAAGCGCTTATTGGCAGGATACCTTATTTTTAATAGTGGCCGACCACGACAACAGAGTTTATGGCGACAACCTGATCCCTGTGGAGAAATTCCATATCCCTGGTCTTATTTTGGGCGCTGATACCAAACCAGAACAGCTACATACTCTGGCCAGTCAAATTGATTTAGCCCCGACTTTATTGTCTATGATGGGGATTTCCAGCTGTCATACTATGACAGGCCGGGATTTGATGTTGGATAAAACCAGTCCGGGTAGGGCTTTGTTGCAGTTTGAAAACTACTTTGCCCTGATGCAACAAGGGACAACGCAAAAGCCTTTAGTGATACTCAAACCTGATGGCAGCAGCGTCGCTGGCGTCTATCAGCCCGAATCAAAACAACTAGTGCTGAGCAGTCAAGATGTTTCATTGGATGAGCAACAGCAAGCTTTGGCTTTGGTGCAGTTACCTTCCTATTTGTACCGCGAACAAAAAAACTCCAGCGAGGCTACTTGCTTGTAATGACGATGAAGAAAGCTGCTGAACCCCTGAATCAATGACAACACTGTTTTGCTTCTACAGATTGATTTTTCCTGCCAGCAGCGTAGTCTGGGGACTCTTTGCTCTGCTAAGGGCCCTTTATGAGCAGAAAATTATTTATCAATCTGGCCGCTTCAGATCTTCAAGCCGCTACTGACTTTTATTTGCAACTGGGTTTTAGCTTTCATCCACAGTTTAGCGACGAAAGCGCTCGCTGCATTGTGTTGAGTGACCATCTGTATCTGATGCTGCTGACCAAAGACAAATTTGCCTCTTTTAGTCCACACCCCTTAGCCAATAGCCAAGATCAGACTCAAATCCTCAATTGCCTGAGCTGTTACAGCAAAGCTGAAGTGGATGAATTGGTGAAAAAAGCCGTAAATGCAGGCGGAAAAACCTATAGAGAGCCGCAGGAAAATGCTTTTATGTATGTCCATGGCTTTCAGGATTTGGATGGTTATGTCTGGGAGCTGGTCTATATGGAGATGCTGCACCCCTCTGTTTGAAACTCGCATCTTAGGCTCAGTTGAGTATATAATCGGTCAGTTTTTTATATCTCCAAACCGACGCCTTTGCTGTTGGTTCACTTAGATAAGGATTTGAATTTTATGGCGGACGTTGAACATCGCCCAACCAACTTTATTCGTCAGATCATTGATGCCGATCTGGCATCAGGCAAACACAGTGGTACTGTGACCCGTTTCCCGCCTGAGCCAAACGGTTATCTGCACATAGGTCATGCGAAATCTATTTGTCTGAATTTTGGTATAGCTCAAGACTACAATGGTCAGTGTAACTTACGTTTTGATGACACCAACCCGGAAAAAGAAGACATCGACTTTGTTAATTCCATTCAGCAAGACGTGCAGTGGTTAGGTTTCAACTGGTCTGGCAACGTGCGTTATTCCTCAGATTACTTCGATACGCTGTATGGCTATGCGGTTGAACTGATTAATAAAGGTTTGGCTTATGTCTGTTTCTTAAACGCCGAACAAATGCGCGAGTACCGTGGCAACTTAACTCAGCCAGGTAAAAACAGCCCAACCCGTGATACTTCACCTGCAGAAAATCTGGCCTTGTTTGAAAAAATGCGTGCCGGTGGTTTTAAAGAAGGCGAGTGTTCGCTGCGCGCTAAAATTGATATGAGCTCAGCTTTTATCTGTATGCGTGACCCTGTGATTTATCGCGTCAAGTTTGCTCATCACCACCAAACTGGTGATAAGTGGTGCATTTACCCTATGTACGATTTCACGCATTGTATTTCAGATGCGCTGGAAGGTATCACGCATTCGTTATGTACGCTGGAGTTCCAGGACAACCGCCGTTTATACGACTGGATTTTGGATAACATCACTATTGCTTGCCACCCGCAGCAAATTGAGTTTTCTCGTCTGAACCTGGAGTATCAGGTGATGAGTAAACGTAAGTTGCATACGCTGGTCGAAGGCGGTCATGTATCGGGTTGGGATGACCCACGTATGCCGACTATTGCAGGTTTGCGTCGTCGTGGTTTTACACCAGCGTCACTGCGTGAATTTGCCAAACGTATCGGTGTCACCAAGCAAGATAACATGATTGAAATCAGTGCGTTGGACTCTTGTATCCGTGAAGATTTGGATGCTAACGCACCACGCGCTATGGCGGTGATTGACCCGTTAAAAGTAACGATCAGCAATTACCCGGCCGATCAACTGGAATGGTTAGAAGTCCATAACCATCCAAAAGAAGAAAGCATGGGCAGCCGGAAAGTACCATTTGGCCGTACTTTGTATATAGACAAGGCCGACTTCCGCGAAGAAGCCAATAAAAAATACAAACGTATGGTGACAGGTGGTGAGGTTCGCTTGCGTGGCGCTTATGTACTTCGTGCTGACGAAGTGATTAAAAACGAAGCAGGTGAGATTGTTGAACTGATTTGTTCTTACGATCCAGAGACTTTGGGTGTAAATCCAGCTGATGGCCGCAAAGTGCGTGGCGTGATCCACTGGGTCGAAGCTTCACAAGCTGTGCCTGCTGAATTCCGGGTGTACGACAAGTTATTCACAGTACCAAATCCTGCAGCTGAAGCAGACTTTTTAGCTGTGATTAACCCGGCTTCTTTAACTGTGAAAACAGGCTGGGTTGAGCCAAGCTTAAAAACAGCCGAAGCAGAAAAAGCTTTCCAGTTTGAGCGGGAAGGTTATTACTGTGCCGACAATAAAGATTCAACACCGGATCATTTAGTCTTTAACCGCACTGTCGCGCTGCGCGATACGTTCTTCGAAGATTAAATCCTTTAATTCGGGTCAGAGTAAAATTAAACCTACTGGTCTAATTTTACTCTGACCCGAATTCTTCTAGACTCTAAGCAGTTCTTTTTTCAGGATATGTCGGATGTACAGATCTTGCTTTTGTCTGCTGCTTTGCCTGATGGTTTTCTCTGTTCAGTCCTGGCCTGCAGAGGTCGTGCGTTATCCTGCAATCGAAGATTCTGCTGATAAGCGTTCAGACTATCCTATCGCCTTACTTGAATTGGCATTAAAAAAATCCGGTAGCTCGGCCACCTTACAAACTACTTCCGCCCGGGTATCCAAAAGCCGTGCTTTGTATTTATTGGAAACTGGTGTTGAAGTCGATGTGGTCTGGACTATGACGTCTGTCGACAGAGAAAAACGTTTCTTACCTGTGCGTATTCCTATCTACAAAGGCTTGGGTAGCTACAGATTGTTGCTGATCAGAAGGGACGATCAGGCAAAGTTTAGTGCGTTAAAAGACGAGGCTGCACTGAAACAACAAATGATGTCACAAATGCATGACTGGGTGGATGCCGAAGTACTGCGGCAGAATAAATTTAAAGTGCTGAATGCGTCGAGCTACCAGAGTTTGTTTCAAATGTTGTTGCACAACAGAGTGGATGCTGTGCCACGCAGTGTGCTTGAGATTGCCAAAGAGCAGCAGTTTTTCGCCAGTCAGGGGTTGCATATTGAAACCGACTGGGTGCTGCATTATCCGGGCGCAGTCTACTTTTTTGTTTCTAACAAAAACCCTGTGCTGGCGGAGAAAATTGAAACTGGTTTACGCCTGGCGTTAAAAGATGGCAGCTTTGATTTATTGTTCCAGAAGTATTTTGTGCAACAACTGAAAGAGATGAAGCTATCCAAGCGAAGACTGGTGGAGTTAAAGAATCGACTGTTGCCACCAGAAACGCCATTAAACGAATCTATACTCTGGTATAAGCCGGAATAACTATTTTTATATTGTGTTTTAGCGCCGTTCTGCTTTAGATTCAACGTATTAAAGTCTTGTACCCAGGAGCTGAAGTGGACGTTTTTTTCGCCGTATTGTTTTTTGCTTTTTCTACCACTATTACTCCAGGCCCAAATAACATCATGATGTTGTCCTCAGGCGTCAATTATGGCGTAAAGGCCAGCCTGCCGCATTTTTTTGGTATTTGTTTAGGTTTCCCCTTGATGGTGTTGCTGGTAGGTCTGGGATTTGGTGTGGTGTTCGAACGTTTTCCTCAGCTGCATATCTGGATCAAAATCATAGGGGTTTTGTATTTGCTGTGGCTGGCCTGGAAAATCGGCTCCAGTACCCCCAGCAGTATTGAGGGCTCCAATGCTACACCTTTTAGTTTTTTACAAGCCGCCTTATTTCAGTGGGTCAATGCAAAAGCCTGGATTATGGCTTCTGGTGCTGTGGCTGCTTTTACTACAGTAGCTGGCAACGCCTGGTGGGATGTGACTCAAATCACAGCAGCATTTTTACTGGTCAGTTTCCCTTGTGTCGGAGTCTGGTTAACCTGTGGTGCTTTGCTACGCACTGTATTAAATCAGCCTCTTTATCAGCGTATTTTTAACTGGGTGATGGCATTGCTTTTAGTGTTATCCATTATGCCTGTATTGGCTGAGCTTTACGCTGAGTGGGTATTGTAGATGCTGAGTATTCAAAATTTATGTTTTGCTTTTGGTCAACAACAGCTGTTTTCCAATCTGGAGCTGCAGTTAGCACCAGGTTTACATTGGCTCAGTGGAGCTAATGGTTCAGGTAAATCCAGTTTGTTGCGAATTATTGCAGGCTTGGATAAAGCTCAGAACGGCAGTATTAAATTTCACCAGCATCAGGTCGGAACAGCCCCTTACCAGCAGCTCGTCGCCATCAGTGCTGATGCTGTAGCGCCTTTGCAGGATAATACCGTACTTGGCGTGTTGCAGTTGGTTGCACGTTGTCGTGGTATAGCGCTCGACCAATTCATGCTGCATGCCAGGGCTTTTGCGCTGGAACCTTTGATGCAACAGAAAGTAGCGCTGCTGTCTTTGGGGCAACAAAAGAAGTTAAGTTTAACTTTGGCCTTGGCTACTCAAGCCCAACTTTTGTTGCTGGATGAACCTTTTAATGCGCTGGACCCTGAGGCTCTTAGTTATTGTTGTGCTGCTTTAATGCAGGCTCAGCAGCGGGGGGCTTTGGTATTGATCGCAAGTCATTTGTCCCCACAAAAATTTGCCGTTCAAATAAACCAGCATCTGGAGTTAAAGGCCGGTGGGCACTTATCTATTATTCCGTTATGAGTTGTTCAAACAACAGGCTTCGGATGCTTTTGCACCACTGAAGCAATTCTCTTTTATGTTGTTGCTGGTTGCAGGCCATGCGCTGTTAGGTCTTTGGGCGCCTTTGGTGTTGCTTGGCTTTCAGTTGTTTAACCCGGAGCTGAGCACCACAGAGCGTTGGCCTTATCTGCAAATGCTACTGGTGATTATGTTTTGCTGGCAGGGCTCTGTCGCCTGGCAACAAAAACCTGTCGCAGAGCAGTACTTTGTTGAAAGTCTGGCTCCTTCTACCAAAGTTGCCTGGCTAAGCAATAAGCTGATGGCGCTGCTGAATCAACTGCCATTCTGGTTTTTCACCTTACCCGTCTTTATTTATCTGCTGCTAAGTTCAAAGTCGATGGCATGGCTGGACGCTACACAATTACTGCTGGTGTTGTTGGTGTTATGCTGGCTTTTTAGGGCCAGGCAAACCAGTTGGTTGGCCCTTTCTGTGGTCTTTGTGTTGCCGGCAGCCAGCTTTTGGTCAGTGCCCTTAGTCGTTGTGATGCTGATAGAGAGAGAGGTTCAGGCGTACCTGAGCAGAGCATCCTATGCTGCTGGTAGTTTAATTCGGTATTGGTTGTTTTGGTTTTTTGGAGAGCAGAAAAATAAGGCAATGTTATTGCTGATTATTTTTGTATTGGCCTTGTGGCAATACTGGCTGGTGCAACAATTGAAAGCTGAGGCTCTGCTTTTTATCAATTCGGTATTTATCTGGACTTTAGCGCTTTTGTGTTATGCCCAGCAAAAACTCTGGCAACAACATTTAGCTTCCCAGCACTATTTTTGGCTAAGTTGCTGTACAGCGCGCCAAAGGTTTAGTTTAAAACTGATGAATGTTTTGCCATTGCTGGCAGGTTCATTGGTTGCATTGCTATTTTTTGATGCCCTCACTGCATTCTTGACCCTGCTTCTGGCGGCTTTGTTAAGTTTCTGGTCTACACTGCGTTTGTTGTCTGTGGCAATTTGCTGCTTTATTTTTGTGTTGTTACTCAATGGGCAAGGGATTTGGGCATGAAAAAACTGCTGATGTTACTGTTATTATGGGCTCCACTTGTGATAGCGCAAAGCTTGTGGATAGATGTACGCACCGCTGAGGAATTCCAGGCCGGGCATTTGGAAGGCGCTATCAATATTCCTTATGATGAGATAGCAGAAAAAATTGAAGCTGTAAGTGCAGATAAAGCAGCGGATATTCAACTCTATTGTCGCAGTGGCCGCCGCTCAGGTATAGCGCTGGAAACCTTGCGAAGCATGGGCTACAGCAAAGTGACTAATGCTGGATCCTATGAGTATTTAAAGCAAAAGCAAGCTAAATCTAATGAGTAGCTTGTGTTGTGTGTGGTTGATACGCAGGGCGCTTTAATTCAGTTTTAAATGCGACAAAACTGGCATGTAGTGAACTTAGTGTCAGTTGTTTTACTAGCCATGCCGGCAAATTACCGCCTGGATCAGCACTGCCCTGATACTCGAGTTCAAAACCTGATTTTTTCGATGTTAATGTCCACTGTGCTTTCACATCCCTGATCCGCATGTAGTCCTGCTGTTCTGCGACTAGGCTTGCACAGTCACTGATGCGGATCTGCAGACTTAGGTCGTTCAACTGCTGCACATCGGCACAGCTCACCATATCTCGCGGACTGACAGGCCAGGTCGATTGAAAACGGGTATAGACTCTCCAGTGATTTTTACTGCTGCCATCGAGCAGCCTGGCATCCTGACTTTGCTTCAGCCAGCGCCGCACTGATGCAGTGTCTTGGAGTAACAATAAAAAACTCTCAGGCGGGGCCTTAAAAAAAGCTTTAGCTTTAACTTCCAGTTTGGGGTTGTATCTGTAACTCAAACTGATGCCAGCTTTGGATTTTAACGATACCCATGGCGCCTCGGTCGCTGTTGCAGGCCAAGTCACCAGAACAACGAAGATCAGACCTACTAAAAAATGCATAACCACCTGACTTTTTTTCGTTAAGATACAAGCTTATACGAAACACTACTTTGTTGGGTGTGATGAAAAGCAGTATCGACGAAAAAATAGAGCTGGAACATCAGGCCGCCAGAATATTTATGCGGCTTTATCAGCATAAGTTTGGTATCAAGATGCAACATATCTGGCATAACCAGCCCGCTAAGCCAGACGTGTCCTGCTATCTGGAGCAACAGCGATTGGATCTGGAAATTGCCCACTTGTATGGCAGTGAAGCTGAAGCCATGAAAATTCTTGGTCGCGAACTCAAAGGCGGCACTTTGGATGCTTTACAGTCTCTGACGCAATTTCCTGTGGCAGAGCGCCTGTTGCAAGCTTTGGACAGGCTGATCCAGAATAAAGCGCAGAAAAGTTATGACTCTGAAAAAGTCTGGCTGGTGATCCGAAATGCTCATCCGGACTGGCATGCGCAAGAGCTGGAGCAAACACCACAGTTATTGCAAATACCGGCTCAACATCCCTTTGAACAAATCTGGTTGGTAGCGGATATGACAGGGCAAACAGGGCTGGTGCCGTTGTATCCCTTGTCATTGCAAGAGGCGAAAGGGTGAAACTGCTGCAAAAAGCCCAGCAACTGGCGCAACGGCTTTATGTCTGGCGTTTTGGTTTGGTGTTTCTGGGGTTTTATGCGGTTGGCTTCGCTGTTTATTACCTGCTGCAGGGGCCTTCTGTCGTGTTTGAAGTCGCTCTGTTGTTATCTGTGGTGTTACTCGGCTGGGTGTTATTAGCCTGGCTTACACTGTTGCTATTCAGGCAATTACCAGACTGGCCACTGCCTGAGGGCTTTTGGCAAAGACTCAAACAAAGTGCGCATAAATTGTGGTACCAGGCCTTGCTTTGGGGTTGCCTGCTGCTTAGTATCGCCACCCTGTATTTAATGGCGAAGGCGTTAAAAGCTTTAATTAGCCAACTGATCTGAAAGGTAAAGCATGCGCTGTGATTTGTTTTGCTCTGTGGTAGACAACTTTGGTGACATAGGTATTTGCTGGCGCTTAGCAAGGCAGCTGCAGACCGAACATCAATGGCAGGTTACTTTGTGGGTGGACGACTTAGTTAGCTTTCAGAAAATCTGCCATGGTATCAATCCAGATCTTGCAACTCAGCAACAGCAGCAAGTGCTGATCCAGCACTGGACTGCTGTATTACCGGAGCTTAGCGAGGTAGATAAGCCAGATCTGGTGATTGAAGCCTTAGCCTGTACTATTCCTTCTTGCTATTTACACTGGATGGCCTCGTTTAGCGAAAAACCTTTATGGTTGAATCTGGAATACCTGTCGGCAGAAGATTGGGTGCATGGCTGTCATGCCTTGCCATCTCCTCATCCGCAATTGCCGTTGCAAAAATATTTCTTTTTCCCAGGCTTTACACCGCAAACAGGAGGCTTGTTAAGAGAGCAGGGGCTGATTGATTCTCTGGCGATGATTAGTGCTACAGCAGAGTTGCAACAGCAGTTTTGGTGCGGTCTGGGCTTGGCAGATGCGATGGACTATCAACAAAAAATTTCACTATTTGCTTATAGTCAGGCGGCTATTGAGCCATGGTTGAACCAACTGGCAGCAGCGGAGCAAACAACGTTGCTCTTGGTGCCCCAAGGTCAGTTGGCTAAAGATTTAATCCAACTTTTCTCCGAACTTAAAACCGGGCGTTTAGACAAAAAATCTCTGAGTATCCGTATTTTAGATTTTATGCCACAGCCTAAGTATGACCAGCTACTGGCCTGTTGTGATATCAATTTTGTTCGTGGCGAAGACTCAGTGATCCGTGCCCAGTGGGCGGGCAAACCTTTTATTTGGCAAATATACCGTCAGGACGAACAGGCGCATTTGATTAAATTAGAAGCGTTTTTGCACAAGTACCTGCAGCAGGCATCAGAGGAACAAAAAGACTGCCTGAAAAATCTGCATATGGCCTGGAATCTGGAGCAGGATATCAGTACAGAATTCGCTTTGTTCAGCAATTTTAGTGAGCAAATTCAAAAGCATAATAAAAAATGGCAGGAATATTTAATTCAGCAGCAAGATCTTGCCAGCAACCTCGTGCGTTTTGCTGAAAATAAACTTATAATGTCGCGCAATTTTTCCTAACAAGAAGATATTTCAATTATGATGAAGACTGCTCAAGAAGTACGCGCTGGCCAGG
>Ga0247725_1000069_pt1 | contig 141766 bp, 129 predicted proteins | sample OKSTACKMCFT3sol_FD_183021 | JGI IMG/M metagenome (GOLD analysis project Ga0247725, IMG submission 183021) | Subsurface sediment microbial communities from gas well in Oklahoma, United States - OK STACK MC-FT3-sol | ecosystem: Environmental > Terrestrial > Deep subsurface > Rock core/Sediment...
CGAAGGAGTGGGGGCAACAGCAGCTGCGCTGGTAGACTTATCCACAGTTGCTGGTAACAAAATCAGCAATCCGCCCTGGGTCAAATTTCAATCGGCAGGGTGGGTCAATTTTCCATCAGCGCCAACATGTTACCCGATCGGCGTTGTACCGCACTGCTTGCATCAGGCCAGATATGGGATCGTGAGGAACAGTTGATCTGTTTGCTGGAAGCACCCTAATTGGCAGGGTCGAAGGTGACAGCGTTCTGACGGGTACCGCAAATGCTGGCTCGCCGGCATCACTCAAGCATATGCCAGGCCCTACTTTGTGGTCTTAAATGGCAGCGGTTACGCGTAAAGCCAACTCAGTTCGGTTAGTCACCTTGGCTTTCCGAAAAAGCGCGTGAATCTGGTTGCGTACTGTGTTTGGGCTCGAGCCCAGCTGTCGGGCAATTTGCTTATTGCTTATGCCACTGGCCACTAGCTTCAATATTTCAAGCTCTCGGGCGGTGAACTGGTACCAATCCAGCTCTTCAGTTGCCTGAGCTGGAGGTGGCACATAGGCAGGAGTCTTGGACGAGTGTAGCTCGTTGGCTTGCCGAACCAGGTCAGCCACGATGGTTTTGACGCCTTCTACGTCGCTCCAACGCTTCGTGGAGCTGATCACGGCGAACAATAGGTGGTTATTGCTGATCGGCGTTGCATCGATAGCGAAGCGCCTGCCCAACGTTGGCTCTTGTAGGAGCAGGCGGCGGCCTATGCAGGTGCATTTCCCTAGGTCAATCAATGAAGGGGCTCGGACGGCAGCCCAGAGGGCTACGAGGGAGGCGCAATGGCTTTGCAGGGTTTCTGGCTCTTCATGAATTTCCCCTTGCATGAAGAGCAACTGCTCAAAGTGAACTGCCGGGCCATTTACTGAGGCAATACCGACAGCAACGCAGTCCACATCAAGGTCAGCCAAGGGAGGCGATTCTATGCTTTTACCAAGCACTTCCCAGCTGTTTATGACCTTTTCCATGTTCCGCTCTCCGTGCTGTCATAGCGCATCAGAAGCCTGAATTCAGGCTCCACTGACCAGCATATTTTTCTCAATTATATGGACAAACGGATACCTTCGCGACAAATGCTATTCACGGGCTTTGTCTAGCAACATCCACTTACAGAAGAGCAGCAGGCGGTCGCCTGAGCACCCTCAAACGGCAACAGTCCTTTAGTCACCTTCGGATCCCTCAGTGCCGGCGTGTTGCAGTCAAATAACACCGCCTCGGCCAATGGTGGCTCGTTCACGCTACGCAGTCCGAGGAAAGAGCCCTGATAGGGGGGGCGCATCATGAGGTCATATGTTTTCGCACAGACCGCCACTCGCTCCCCGCGCCTATAAACATGGTTATCGTCATCACGGACTTCGCTCCACGGGCCTCTGTACATGACCGCCTGACCGAGCTCCCAGCAAGGCCCTTGCTTTCCCTTCCATGCTTGGACTGTGCACATCCGGATTTCCGCATCGCCGATTCTGTCGATAGCTTCTGATGCCGTTGGTGACCAATGAAGGGTAATCCCGTGGAAACCTGCACGTTCGAACGCGTGGATTACTGCTTGTTCGGAAGGGATTCTGAGTGGCGCCCCAGCAGGTGCGGAGCGGACGGAGTGCAGTGAACTCAGTGGTTCGTCACTCATTAGTACCGCGCAAAGAACGGAGCCGCTGAGGCTGAGTGCGCGGAAAGCCTCGGACATGAGTTGTTGCTCGCTTTCGACACCGACACGGTTGAGAGCGAAGTCCATGACGATTTGGCTCGCCCATCCGGACGGGACGGCTGGAGAACGCTCTATGCCGAAACGCAGCTTTTCTTCCAGGGCTAGGTAGCCGTCGATGTCACGGAGTACCGCGCCTTGCAGCAAACCCTCTATCACACCAGCATCGCGAGACAGGTCCGAGAGTGCCATCAGTCGAGCTGTGCGGGCCTTGGCGACCAACGCGCTGCTTTTGCGCAATGCCCGCGATTCGTGGTCGACAATGAGCAGTTCCCCACGTAAGCCATCGGCACAAAGAGCGAGCAGGTCGGAGTAAGCGCCGCCCCACCATAGCGTGCGGTGCGAGTCTGCGGCGCTCGCATCGTGGTCAAGGTCCATGCTCACCAAAGATGCGATATGCCTCAAATCCCGCTGCCACGGGTCCGGCTTTGTGGCTGCAGTATCAAGCATGTTCATTTGCGGCTATGTCCTGAGTGTCCGGATAATGGCGATACTCGGTGTGGGCGGGAAGAACCTCGCCGAAGCGTTCCAGGTAGCGCTGAATGGGTTGTGAAGACCGAACGAACCGGTCTTGGCACACCTTCAGTGTTGCCATCGTGGTCTCGGTGAAGTGCAGTCCATGCTCGCGCAGGCTCCGCAGCCATTGGCGATCAAACGCCCATGGGTAGGCGCCGATTTCCAGGTTTGTTTGGGCGAAGGTCAGGTAGCCGCGCTGGCGAATGTTGATGGCCTTGAGATCAACGTCTTTCAGGCTGTCGTAGAAGATCACCGTATTGGGCCGGGTGACTTCGCAAAAGACTCGCCAGAGGTCGCGCATGGACGGGCTAGTCTCGTCGTCCACCACCAGGTTGACGTACTCCCCCGACGGTACCCAGCGGAAGATGCTGGAGATACTGGCCTGGAAAACGTCTTGATGCAGCAGGTTGAGTGGCTGGTCAGTGGCAACGGTGTGCAGCTCGGAGTGGTGTCGGTCCGACAGCAGCCGTTCGATGCCCATCCACTGTTGATACAGGCCGTAGCGTTTACCGCTGTAGCGTCCGTCCACCGAGCTGCCGATAACGATCGAGGGGCGCACAACGAGGAACGGAATGCCACATTCAGCTACGACCCGCTCGGCGGCGCGCTTAGTCAGGGTGTAATTGGTCGGGTCCTTCGGAGGCTCACTTAGCGAGGTTTCCGGTACTGGAGCACCGGAGTAGCCCGCCGAGTAGGCGGTGGATACGAAAATGAATAACCTCACCCCCGCACGCTTGGCTGCAACCGTCAGCCTTTCGGTGAAATCGACGTTCATCGCTTGGAGGGCGTCGTTGTCGAAGTAGTCCAGGCACCCGGCACAGTGAACGATGGTGTCCACCTTGCCCGCGCGCAGGGTGTTTTCCAACAGGTCGACCGTGGCGGTTTCGGCGCCTTGCCAGTGAACCGTAGTGATCTGTCCGGCAAAGTCGTCCGGGTTTTTGCCCAGGGCAACTAGCTCGCGCTGGACCTCCTCGGGAATGCTGCCGGTTTCCACTTCGCGGCGGGACGGCAGGACCAGATGATCCGCCCATCCATCGCTGAGCATCTGGGCGGCCATCAATGCTCCCAGAAAACCGGTACCGCCAGTGAGGAAAACACGCCCTCCCTGGCGTGCGGTCTGGAGAGGCGCGTTCATCGAGCGCCTCCGCTTGCCACGTTGGGCGCCGTGGTGTTGGGCAACGCGCCCTGAATCATCGCCTGATCAGGCACGCCGCCGTAGGACAGCATTTTCTGGTCAACAATGACGATCGGGAATGCGCTCAGGCCGTGTGCCATGAATAGCTCGGAGACCTGCTGGGCTAGTGCTCCTTCTGCTGCGTTTAGCTCGGAGGTAATTTTCGGCAGGATGGTTTGTGCTGTCGTCACGGTGACAGTCAGCACCGGCCAATCGAGCTTGGCCGCAGCCAGAGCTGCCTGCGCGGCTTTCTCGATCTGTTCATCGACCTCATTGGTACCTGGCATACAGCAACTGGCGGAGAGCACTACTACGGCCTCGTTGCCTAGCGCGCGTTTGACCTGGGCGATATCTGCGTCCGAGGCTTTGTTGAAGAAACCGAACATGTCTTGTCCCTCTTGATTGAGTGGTTACAGCACGAGAGTGACGGCCAGGCCCAGCGCCAGAGCGCAGAGAACGACGGTCAGGGTGTGGGCTATCACCAACGGGAGTCTGAAAAGTCTGAACAGCAGCATCACTTCGGGCGGACTCGTGCCGATTGCGGCTACGAGGAAAGTCACCAGCGGTCCGACTGGGAAGCCCTTCTCGATCAACGCGAAACCGATTGGCAGTGCTGCGATCGGCGAGATGTAGAGCGGCACGCCAACCAGTGCGCAGGCGAGATAGAGCCAGGCGGCCGGCAAGCTATCGACGAGCCCCATTAGCATGTCCTTGGGTACGGCGCCATAGATCAGACCGCCGATCAGCAGGCCGACCAGCAGGTATGGTGCGACGGTGCGCAGTTCCTGTTTGGCAGCCAGCCAGGCGAAGCGGCTTGCCGGCTGCCAACCTGGCCAGGCCGCGACTTTCTGCCCCAGGAAGGTTGCGTTGCTCTGCGGGGCCGGAGTGATGGTGACGTGTTTCGCCATCCCTAGGCGGCCTGCGGCCACGCCGGCAGCCGAGGTCAGGGCAAGGCCGGTGATGATGAACACCGCCCCAGGAATAAACCCGACGGTCAGGAACAACAGAATGAAGACGCCTTCGTTGACCACCGGGGAAGCCACCAGAAAGGCGAAGCTCGGAGCGAAGCCCACCCCCGCCCTGAGCATGCCGCTCAGAACGGGAATGGTTGAGCACGAGCAGAACGGGGTAATCACGCCACCCACGCTGGCGGCAAATGCTGACCGCCAGCCTGAAGAGCCAAGCAAGGTGCCTTGCGTGGCTTGAAATGGCATTTTCTGCTGCAGCATCACCACGAACCATGTGACCAGCAGGAAAAGCCCAATAAGCAGTGCGCCATCCATGAGCAGGAACTCGAAGAATGCGCGAACACCCTGGGCTAAGGTCGTGTTATCGGACATAAATGCTCCGCCGGTACTGATGGGCGGGACTGGAACAACGCTTAGGCGTTTGCCAGCCCTGCGTTCAAGGTTGGGGTCCCACCGTAGGTCTGCATCGACTCAATCAGGGCGGCTGTTACCACCGGGTCGAAGTCGGCCTTGTCGAGTGTCTCAACGTAGGTGTCCAGTGCTTCGATGCGGATTTCGTCAATGTCAGTTTTCAGGTCGCCCAGCGTGAGGGCTCCACAATCGATATTCAGACGATCGCAGAGGAAGTGGCAGCTGGTGCTCACCATGCTGAAAAGCTCTGGCATGACACGATGGTGTGCCCACTTGAGGCTTTCATGGACGCCTTCAGGGTCTTTGGCAATCAGGCCGCGAATACGCGACAGGCCGATTTCCAGGTGCTCCAACTCGTCGTCGAGGATCTTATTAGCCAGTGCTGCGGTATCCGGGTCGCCCTGACGCACGAGGGTGCGGTACAGGACGATGGCCATGGTTTCGGTCATCAGGTCCTGGATCACCAGGCAGGCGGCCAAGTCCTTGTTATGCACAGCGGTGCTGAAGTGCCGGCGGATGTTGAACCACTGAGGCTCGACGATCTCACGCATGACGTTGTAGTCGTGGCGCTTGCCCAGGCTTGCCAGCATCTGGATGTGCTTGGACTCTTCGTGAGCCTGCTTGACGGTCTCGATCTTGCTCTCGGTATCCGGCATCAGCGGGACCATTTCCGAATAGTTTTCGACCGCCATGATCTCGCCTGCAATCGCGTTCGAGGCGATGTAAGCCAGCAGGTTGAAGTAGCCGTCGCTCTTGTTGTGCTCGGTGCCGAGCACTTCCCGGCGGCTGACGGAGCGAAGGTCGATCGGGGCGTGCGAAGTTGGCTGAGTGCCGGCAGATGCTTCTTGCATTTTTTATCCTCCCATTAGGCTTCAAGGGCAGTCCCTTGCCGCGGGAATTGTCGGGAGGATGATGGCGCGAGGCCATAGTACATAGCTTCTATTCAAGGCAGGCTCATTGACCCCTACCATGGGTCAGATAACGACGCAGCGGTCATTTGCTGCGTTTCATGGAAGAGGCTGGGGTAAAAAATGAAAACAAGAACCTGGGCAGCCCGGCACATTGGTGTGCCTGCGCTGTGGATGCTGGGGGCGTTGCTCTGCCTGTCCGGCTGCAATCGCGAGGCAGAGTCGAAAGCAGAGACGAAGTCGATACGCGTCAGCGTCGTCGGGGCCAGCACTATCGCGCCACTGATCAGCGAGCTGGCCAAGGCCTATGAGAAGGAGCATCCGGGAGTTCGCATCGAAGTGCAGGCGGGCGGAAGTGCACGCGGCATCATGGATGTGCGCAGCGGTACCGCTGTGCTTGGCATGGTTTCTCGCGACCTCAAACCCGATGAGCAGGACCTTAAGCATGCTCTGATCGCCAAGGACGGTATTGGCATGATCGTAAACAAGAGTAATCCGGTTGCCGGGCTGAGCAAGGAGCAGGTCATCGGGATCTATACCGGCCAAATCACCAACTGGAAGGAAGTGGGCGGCGACGACTCACCGATCACTGTGGTGAGCAAGGCGGAAGGCCGCTCCACACTGGAGATTTTCAGCAGTTTCTTCGGCATTCCCTACAAGGATATCAAGGCCCACGTCATCATCGGCGACAACCAGCAAGGCATTCAGACCGTTGCCGGATCTCCTGCCGCTGTGGGCTATGTCTCCATCGGCTCGGCGGAGTACGAAGCTGGGCAAGGCGCGGCCATTCGCCTGATCCCCATGGGCGACCAGGTTCCTTCGACCGCTTCCGTCGCCTCGGGGCAGTACGCGATCAGCCGTGACCTGAACCTGGTCTACAAGACGCCGCTGAATGAGCAGGTCCAGGACTTCGTGGCCTATGCGCAATCGAAGCAGGCCGAGGACTTCGTCACGCGGATGTACTTCATCCCGGTCGTGAAATAACGGCCGGCGTTGCTGGCCAGGGCCGCTTCATGACACTACCTATCGTTGAGTCAATCTCACCGCCGCCGTCGGCGCTGCGCGGATGGGCGTTCTGGTCGGCGATGACCATGCTGGCCTTGCTTGGGGCGGCGATCGTGTTCCTGATCGTCGCGTTTCTTCTGGGTGAGGCGCTCCCTTTGATCAGCAAGGGAGGCTGGAGCCGGTTCCTCACTGACGAAGGCTGGTGGCCGAGGGATGCCAATTTCAATATGACGCCGATGGTCGTGGCCAGCCTCTACCTGACGGTCGGGGCGCTGCTGGTGGCGACGCCGTTGAGCCTGGCGATATCGCTGGTCACCACGTTCAAGGCACCCACCGGACTGGCGCGGTTAATGCGCAATCTGGTGGAACTCAGTGCGGCCGTGCCGACGGTGGTCTACGGCCTTTGGGGCGTGAGTGCCATCGTGCCGATCATCAACCAGTGGAGCCCTCCGGGAGCCAGCCTGCTGGCCGGTGTTCTGGTGGTGGCCCTGATGATCATCCCGACCATTACAGTACTGACCCAATCAGCCCTCCGGACGGTGCCGTTTACCTACGTACAGGGTGCTGCGGCACTGGGTGTTTCCGAGAATCAGACCCTGCTGCGCATTGTCGTGCCGGCGGCGAGGCAAGGCATTTTCTCTGCCATGGTGCTCGGCGCGGCCAGGGCCATCGGGGAAACCATGGTGGTCCTGATGGTTTGCGGCAATATCGTGCAAGTCCCTACTTCTTTGTTTGAACCCATTCGAGCGCTGACGGCCAACATCGCGCTTGAGATGCCCTACGCCATGGGCGATCACCGGGCCTCGCTGTTCGTGGCTGGTCTGCTGATGTTGCTGTTGGTCAGCGTGCTGGTGGCTGCAGGCGAGTGGGTTGGCCGACGTCAGCGGGAGATGGGTGTATGAGTCGGATCCCCTTGGCCCGACTCTATGAGTTGGCCTGGACGGCATTGCTCTACGGCCTGGCCCTCGGGGCGATCTCAATGCTGCTGTGGCCGTTGCTGACGGTGTTCGGCAACGGAGTCCAGGCTCTGAGCTGGGAGTTTCTGTCGTCCAGTCCAGTCGATGCGGGCCGTGGCGGCGGCATTGCGCCGATTCTGGTTTCGACGCTGGGCATCGTGCTAGTCAGCCTGGCGGCCGCGCTGCCGCTGTCGTTCGGTGTAGCGGTGATGCTGACCGAAGGTTTCAAGCCAGGCGGCTGGCCAGCAACGGTTGTGCGCTGCAGCCTCGACATCTTGGCCGGCGTACCGTCCGTGGTGTTTGGGCTTTTCGGTCTCAGCCTGTTCTGTCGGCAGTTGGGGTTGGGTTATTCCATTCTGGCCGGAGGCCTAACCCTAGCCTGCATGATTCTCCCGACCCTAGCCCGCTCGCTGGCGTTTTCGCTGGAAGCGGCGGCCATGGCTCATCGCTCGGGTGGCGCGGCACTCGGGTTGTCGCGGCAAGCCGTGCTGTTGCGGGTGATGGTGCCGGTGGCGCTACCGGGCATTTGCGCCGGGATCGTGCTAGCGCTGACAAGAGCATTGGCGGAAACGGCGGTATTACTGTTCACCAGCGGTTATTCGGACCGGATGCCGGAGTCACTGCTCGATTCGGGGCGAAGTGTCTCGGTGCATATCTACGATCTGGCCACCAACGTACCCGGCGGCACGCCGAACGCCTATGGATCGGCCCTCGCGCTTCTTCTGCTCCTGGCACTGCTCAGTTTCGCAGTGCATGCCATGACCCGGTGGATGCAGCGGCGCATGACTGGCACAACGACAGGGAGTTACTGACGATGACCAACAAGACTGGGGCGGCAACGCTCGAATCCTCGGTGCGAGCCGTCTCCAGCATCGCTGGCACCGTTACGCACCTGAATACCGCAGCCGAAGGGCATATCGAGATTCAGGACCTGTCGGTGAGTTATGGCAAGCGGGTGGTGGTCGAGGGGGTAAGCCTGCGGGTACCGCGAAACTCGGTCACGGCCCTGATCGGTCCTTCCGGCTGCGGTAAGTCCAGCTTGCTGCACTGCCTAAACCGCCTCAACGACCTGGTTCCAGAGTGCTCGGTATCCGGCTCGATCAGCTTCAGCTGGATGGATAGCAAGCGCCTGTTGAAGGATCCGACCCAGCTGCGCCGGCAGGTCGGGATGCTGTTCCAGCGGCCCAATCCGTTTCCCTTCTCCATTCGCAAGAATCTCGAGTTCGCGCTGCGACAGCATGGAATAAAAGGGCGGGACGAGATCGATGCGAGAATCGAGTCCTCGCTCAAGGAAGTGGGCCTGTGGGAAGAGGTACATGATCGCCTCGATGGCCCGGCTCTGGCGCTGTCTGGCGGGCAACAGCAGCGCTTGTGTCTCGCCAGGGCGCTGGTACTCGGGCCGGAGGTGCTCTTGATGGACGAGCCCTGCAGTGCCCTCGACCCTATCTCGACGCAAACGATCGAGGCGCTAATCTCAAGCCTGTCCCAGCGGCGAACCATTGTCCTGGTCACCCACAGCCTGAGTCAGGCCCGTCGGGTTGCCGATCAGGTGGCGGTGTTCTGGAAGGTCGAGGGCGTGGGAAGGCTGATCGAGTGCGGCAAGGCGCGTGAGGTTTTCGAGCGGCCCCGTCATGAACTGACCCAGGCCTATCTGCAATTCGCCTGAACTGAACAGTTGGCGTGGCAGGGCGCCATGGTACATCGGTTCCATTGTGGGTAAAGCGCGGCGATTTCTACCATGGCCGCATGAACACTATCTCTGCTAAACCCGTGCAATACCCGACCGCGAGAGTGAAAACCCTCCCGCTTCATGTCCATGATGTGCTCAAGCATGCGGCAAGGGTGCACGCCGCAGTGAAAGTAACGTCCATCGCTCTCGACGGCGCTGTCGAACGCCAGAGCTATGCGGAACTTGCCGTTACCGCTCGTGATTGTGCGGCGCAACTCCATGCCCTCGGGTTCCGGCCAGGTGATGCGCTCGTCAGTTTTGGCCTGAGCTCGCTCGATCAGATGGCCTGGCTTTACGGGGCACTCGACCAAGGAGTGGTCACCCACCTGCTAAACCCCCAGCATAGCCCCGAAGACTTGGGGCTCTTCCTGCAACGGATACGTCCGAAGCTGGTGCTGCATGACGCCGCTACGGCCGGCGCGGTTCAGGCTTTTCAGGGGCTGCTGCCAGGATCTGCGTTGCGGGCGATGGCTCATCGCAATGCCGAGGGGGCGGTTGGCTATGTGTCGGCACAGTTTCCGGAGGACACCCTTTCCCACGTCTGCTACTCGTCCGGCACCACCGGCACGCCGAAAGTCGTCGAGTACACGCACCGTTCGACGCTGCTGCACACCTGGGCTTGCGCCCTGCCGGACGCGATGGGCCTGACCGGCGCCGACCGGGTCATGCCACTGATGCAAAATTTCCACGCCAGCGGATGGGGCGCTCCATTTGTGTGCCCGATGGTGGGAGCCGAGTTGATCCTGGTTCCGCCAACCCGTGATCCGGCCCAATGGTTCCAGTGGATCGAAGAGCATCAGGTCACCGTACTGGGGGCGGTATCGGCTCACTGGCTGGCGCTTGCTCGCTACATGCAGGCCACCGGGCAGCGCTTCAGTACCCTTCGCCGGACCGTTGTCGGAGGAACCCGCCTGCCGTTCGAAGTGGCGTACTTCATTCAGGAGCGACTGGGCGTCGAGGTATGTCACGCCTGGGGCATGACCGAGACCTCGCCGCTGGCCACCATCGAACGGTTCGATAGCAGCGCGGCTGCGCTGGGGCATGGCCAGCCTGTATTCGGCATCGAGCTGGCGGTACGAGGTGATGACGCGGCGTGCGTGGCTGAAGGCGCTGGCGAACTCATGGTACGGGGACACTGGGTAGCCGTTGGCGCAGAGCAGGACGATTGGTTGGCGACCGGCGACTTCGCAACCCTTCAGGCCTATGCGCGGCTCGATGTCAGCGATCGGCTGAGCGACTCGCTGCTAGTCGGTGGGACGCCCCTCAGTTCCGCCCTGGTCGAGCACCGGGCCAGACAGGTGCCGGGTGTCGCGGACGCGGCTCTGGTGATCTGCGAGCCAGGAAGCGGTCGCAGCGTACTGGCCTGGGTCGCGGCTCCCGATGCCGAGCCCACCACCGTTGTTGCTGAACTGCAGGCGGCCCTGGCGCAAGCCTTCGATGGCTGGTGCCCGACTCAGTGCACCGTCGTGGATGCGTTCCCTTATACCGCCTCGGCGAAGGTCCAGAAACACATCCTCAAAGCACAAATCGCTCTCCAGAACGAAAGCGATGTTGCCCCAACCCTTCCTTCACGTGCTGATGCCTGACTCATGACGCAAATATCGAAAACTGCAGCGGTAGATTCTGTTCATACGAGCGGGCTGAAGAGCTCGCTGCCCCTGGAACGGTACGTGACGTGGGTGGTGGACCATCGGCGGTGGGTTATTGCTATCGTGCTGGCGCTGTCGGCGTTCTTCGCGTTCTTTGCTGCCAAACAGCAGGTCATCATCAACCCAGCTGCCGTGGTGCCGCAGAGCCACCCTTACATCAAGGCGACCAATACTATCGAGAAGATCTTTGGCTCGAAGTACCTGGTGGTGATCGGTCTGACCCCGACCCAGGGCGATGCCCTGCAGCCCCAGGTGCTGGAGGCGGTGAAGCGCATCACCGACAAGCTCTATGCGGCGCCGTCGGTCACTAAGCAGACGCTGCTTAGCCTGTCATCGCGGCAGGCCAAGAGCATCCGCGGCAACGCTGACGGTTTCGAGGCCAAACCGCTGCTGGGTGACCAGTTGCCGTCCAGCGCGGCGAAGATCGAGGAGCTGAAGGCGGCGATCAACGCCAACCCGGTGTACCGGGACACGGTGATCTCCAGTGACTGGCGCACCGCGACGATCATGCTGGAGCTCAAGGAGAACCCTAACGGCTTCGGCGCGATGCTGTCCGATGTTCGCCAGATCCTGAGCCAGGAGAATACGCCGGGCATCGAGATTTCCCTGAGTGGCAACCCGGTGTTCCTGCATCAGGCTGAAGTCTTCGCCGACCGGATCAACTGGCTGTTCCCGATCGCGGTACTGGTCATCGGCCTGCTGCACTACGAAGCGTTCCGGACTCGGCAGGGGCTGGTCCTGCCGCTGGTGACGGCGCTGCTGTCGGTAGTCTGGGGCGTCGGGATCATGGGGTTGATGAAGGTGCCAATGGACATCTTCAACTCGCCGACGCCTATCCTGATCCTCGCCGTTGCGGCGGGGCATGCGGTGCAGTTGCTCAAACGCTACTACGAACGCTTCATCGAGCTGGTGAACGGTCAGCAAATGGACCCTGTGGTGGCCAACCGACTGGCGACGATTCAGTCGCTGGCGGCGGTGGGCCCGGTGCTGGTGATCGCTGGCGGTGTGGCGGCCCTCGGGTTCTTTTCGCTGGTGGTGTTCGAGCTGGAAACCGTGCGGGCATTCGGCATCTTCACCGGCATCGGCATCTTGGCGGCCGTGCTCCTGGAATTCACCTTTACCCCGGCAGTGCGGGCCGGACTGAAGCCCCCATCGGCCGCGCAGATAGATACCGAAACCAAGCCTCGAATCTGGGATCGCCTCAGCGCCCGAATCGCTCACCTGGTGGTGACACCGCGCAGTCGGCACTGGATTCTCGGCGGTTTTGTGGTGCTGATCGGCGTGGCGATCGCCGGCTGGCCACTGGTGCATGTGGATAATTCCAGCAAGAGCTTTTTCTCGGACTCGCTGCCCCTGCAACGCGATGACAACCTGCTGAACACCCAGACCGGCGGTACCAACGTGCTCTATGTGATGGTCGACACCGGCGAAGCGGACGGGGTGAAGGACCCACGCGTACTGGATGCGATCCGCTACCTGCAGGCGGACGCGGCGAAGCGTCCGATCGTGGGCAAGACGCTGTCCATCGACGATTTCCTCCAGCGCATGCATGAAGCAGCGTCGGGTGACACGGGGGCAGCCACGCCGCTTCCCGACGACCGCGAGCTGATTGCTCAGTACCTGTTCCTCTACTCGATGTCAGGTGATCCGGAGGACTTTTCGGCCCACGTCGATTACGACTACCGGCGGGCAAAGATCGCGATCATGTTGCGTACCAACAGCAACGCCGAGATCGATCACCTGGTCAACGACCTGCGCCAGGTAGCGAGCGAGCATTTCCCCAGCAATGTCACTGTATCGTTCGGCGGTGAGGTCGCGCAGACCCTGGCGGTCACCGATGTGATGGTGCACAGCAAGCTGCTCAACATCGCCCAGATCCTCGGCGTGATCTTCGCAGTGTCGGTGATCGCGTTCCGCTCGGTGATCGCCGGCCTGCTGGTGTTGTCGCCGCTGCTGGTGGTTCTGTCGCTGGTGTTTGGTGTCATGGGCTATTTCGGCGTGCCGCTGAACATCCCCAACTCACTGATCTCGGCCATGGCGGTTGGTATCGGCGCCGACTACGCGATCTACCTCATCTACCGCATCAGCGAATACACGGCCCAGGGCAAGGCGTTGCCCGAGGCGGTGGAAATGGCGATGAAAACCGCCGGCAAGGCCTGCCTGTTCGTCGCCACCGCCGTGGCCGGGGGTTATGCCGTCCTCATGTTCTCCTACGACTACAAGGTTCATATGTGGCTTTCTACCTTTATCGTGCTGGCGATGCTGGCGAGCGTTCTTGCAACCCTGACCCTGATCCCGAGTGCCATCCTGGCCTTCAAACCTGGCTTCATCTTCCAGCGCCGTTCCGGTGACCGTGGCGCCGTACTGCTGATCATCCTGGCGGCCATCGGCTTCCTGACGTATTCCCAGGTCGGCTGGTCTGCGGAACTGGAGGCAAAAGAGATCATGGAGCGCAACGCGGCGGTCACCCGCTTCAGCACCTCCAAGGCCGATGCCGAGTTTGTGCTGCAGACCCAGGACGGCAACCAGCGGATCCGTAAGTCCAACATGGCCTCGAAGCTTCAGGACAACGGGCAGGACACCATGCGCCTGGTGCGCTTCGAGGCACCGGCGGATATCCGCGGGACCACGACCTTGCTGGTGGAGCGTACTGCCCAGGACGACGAGATGTGGGTGTACCTGCCGGCGATGAAGCGAGTGCGGCGTCTGGTGGCTTCGAACAAGAAGGACAGTTTCATCGGAACCGACTTCAGCTACGGCGACGTGATGGGGCACAAGGTCAGTGACTGGAAGCACACCCTGGTCAGGCAGGAGACCCGTGACGGCGTCGAGCATTACGTCATCGAGTCGCTGCCCGTCGAGGACAGCGTGCGCACCAACTCCGGCTACGCGAAGCGCATGACCTGGGTCCGCAAGGACAACTTCGCGACCACCTATGTGGAAGCGACCGACGTCAGCGGGGCACCGTACAAGCAGTTCTCCTTCACCGATATCCAACTGGTGGATGCCGCCAACGGCAAGTGGCAGCCGATGAAGACCGAGGGCAAGAACCTGCAGAGCGGCCACACCACTACCATCACCTTCTCCAACTTCAAGGTGGGTGAGGCACTGAGCGACAGCCTCTTCTCGGCGAACAACATGGCTTCGCGCTAAGGAGAGGATATGAGCGGGTCTTTTTCCCCCGGCTGGTGGGCTGGCGCTGTCGTGCCCCTGTTTTTCTCGATGGGCGCCTTCGCCGATGTGCCTGAAGTCACCGGTGAAGTTTCGGCAGGGGTTTGGTCATCGGACAGGATGCTGGATGACCGTCACACGATTTCGTCCAATCGCGCCAAGCTCAAACTCGACTGGCAAGCCAGCGAGAGCCTGGCCTTCAGCAGCGAGGTCTGGGCCCTGTCGTCCCCCGAGCGGTTGGACGGCAGACGGGAGGATGCCGGGATCAACGAGTTATATGTCAAAAGCAGTGACACGCTGTGCGCCCCTGCGCTGGGCAAGAAGCTGGTGATGTGGGGCCGGGCCGATGGGATCAACCCCACCGACCAGGTGTCTCCCAGCAACTACAGGCGCCTGACCCCGGAGACCACGGATCAGCGCACAGGCAACTGGGGGCTGCACCTGGACTGCGCCGCCGGTGTGGGGAAGCTGCAGGTCCATGTGCTCGACCGGTTCCGCTTCACTGAGGTACCGCTGGAAAAGACGCCTGGCGTAACCTTCCGCGAGCAGGACCCGGATGTTCGTCCAACGGTGGCCGTGAAGTACGACGTACTGGGTTCGGACGCGGACTGGTCGATCAGCGTGATCGATGGTCATGACCTGTTCCCTACCTTCGCAGTGCGTAGTGCCACGCCGGCAGGTGTGACCCTCGGCCAGCATGCAACCCGCATGCGTCTGATTGGAAGCGACTTCACGATCGTTCGTGGCGAGATGGCCTATCGGGGAGAGATCGCCTGGGTGGACTTCGAGCAATCGTCGGACCCGACGGTGGCACGCCGGCAGCCCTACACTTCGGCAATCGGCGGGGCCGAGTGGTACATCGGGGATCGAGAAACCGTATCGTTGCAGGGCTTCTGGCGGCATTTGCGCTCGGTGTCGACTATCGCCAACGATCCCCTTATGGCTCAAGTGCAAGAAGCTCAGGCTCTGATCAGTAACGAACTTGATCGGGACCAGTATGGACTGACACTCCGCTACGCAAGGCCGTTGTTCGACTCAAAGGCGGATCTCGATCTGTTCGCGGTGTGGACCGAACCCCGCAATGATTGGATGCTTCGGGGCCGCCTTAAGTACGCCATCACTGACTCATGGCGGGTCAGCACAGGGTTCGACATCTTTCGGGGGCCGCAGGACTCGTTCCTGGGACACCTAAGGACGAACTCACTGACGTTCGTGGAGGCGAGTTACCTGTGGTGACACCGAGTTCATGTCGCCAAGCTCCTTCACCATGTAGACCGCAGACGTCGGGCAGAGGCTGTTGAACTCCTCCGAATTGGAAATTGCCTTTGGGGCTTGGGATCGGTCTCTGTGCTCATATCCCCGAGCCTCGAAGAAGTCGGGTGCTGTAGTGGTCAGCAGATGAAGGCTCTGGGCTCCGTCAGCTTCCGCTATTCGCTCAAGTGCTCTGAGCAGCAGGGTACCGATCCCTGACTTTCGCTGGGCCGGTACGACAACCAGTGAGCGAATCAGACGAGTCCGACCACTTCCTTCAATGCCCCCGTATCCCAGCTCCGTTTCTCCCCGGTGAAAGGAATAGAACATTCGGTCGGGCTGCAAAAGGTCTTGGGTCGGCAAGCCCGCTGCAGCCAGATGCGCAGCCAGGCCTTGGATTTGATCGGTACCAAGCAATCGGACAGAGATATCAGACTGGTTCATTGGGGACTCTGGGGATGGTATCGACAGCCAGTATAGGGCCCAGAGCGCGGGCTTTTTCCAGTTTTATGACGTCCCGTGAGGCTAGGCGATTGTAAATATCCGCTTTACCGCATATTTGAATAGGCATATATTTGAATTTCCAGATATTTGCCGTACACGCATTCCTCAGGAGGTCACATGCGGGAAACACTGACTCCCCCCATCGTTTTCAAATGCCTGGCTGATGACACCCGGGCCCGGATGACCCTGCTGATCGCCCGTGAAGGCGAACTCTGTGTCTGCGAACTTACCCACGCGCTGGAGCTGAGCCAGCCGAAGATCTCCCGGCATCTGGCCCAGTTGCGCGAGGCTGGAATCCTGATGGATCGCCGCAGGGGTCAATGGGTGTACTACCGACTGCACCCCGAACTGCCGCAGTGGGTGCACGCAATGCTGAAGGGAGTGGTCGATGCGAACCAGGAATGGTTGAGCCTCGATGCGTTGCGCCTTGCCGAAATGGGCGAGCGGCCGCAGAGCCCTGTTGCTTGTGCTTGAGACTTCCCTTCGCTGATTGAGTTGTAGTCATGCTGATCGCATTTTTGATTTTCCTGGTGACGATCGTTCTCGTCATCTGGCAGCCCAAAGGCCTGGGCGTGGGCTGGAGTGCCGCACTGGGGGCCCTCGTGGCGCTGCTGGCGGGCGTCGTGAGCCTGTCCGATATCCCCGTGGTCTGGCAGATCGTCTGGAACGCTACCGCCACTTTCATCGCCGTCATCATCATCAGCCTGCTGCTGGATGAGGCGGGGTTCTTCGAGTGGGCGGCATTGCACGTGGCCCGCTGGGGTAATGGCAGCAGCCGCAAGCTGTTCGCCTTCATCATCCTGCTGGGCGCCGCCGTCTCGGCGCTGTTCGCTAACGACGGTGCGGCACTGATCCTGACCCCGATCGTCATCGCCATGCTGCTGGCCCTGCGCTTCTCCCCGGCGGCGACGCTGGCATTCGTCATGGCGGCGGGCTTCATCGCCGATACCGCGAGCTTGCCGCTGGTGGTGTCCAACTTGGTGAACATCGTTTCTGCCGACTACTTTGGCATTGGCTTCAGCGAGTACGCCTCGGTCATGGTGCCGGTGAACCTGGTCAGCATCGCCGCCACCCTGGGAATGCTGCTGTGGTTCTTCCGCAAGGACCTGCCGCGTACCTATGAACTCGACCAACTGAAGGCTCCCGAAGCCGCTATCCGCGACAAGGCGACGTTCGTTGCCGGCTGGTGGGTGCTTGCGCTGTTGCTGGTCGGCTTCTTCGTCATCGAGCCGCTGGGCGTCCCGATCAGCGCCATCGCTGCTGCCTGTGCGCTGATCCTCTACCTGATCGCCGCGCGCGGGCACGTGATTTCAACCCGCAAGGTGCTCAAGGACGCGCCTTGGCAGGTCGTGGTGTTCTCGCTTGGCATGTACCTCGTGGTCTATGGCCTGCGTAACGCCGGCCTCACCGACTACCTGACGCAGATCCTCAATGTCTTCGCCGGCTACGGGATCTGGGGCGCATCCCTCGGGACGGGGCTGCTCGCCGCTGGCCTGTCGTCGGTCATGAACAACATGCCCACCGTGCTGGTAGGGGCCTTGTCGATCCATTCCGCCGAGGCCACCGGCATCGTGCGCGAGGCCATGATCTACGCCAACGTCATCGGCTGTGACCTCGGTCCGAAAATTACCCCAATCGGCAGCCTGGCCACCTTGCTGTGGCTGCACGTGCTGGCCCGCAAGAACATCGTCATCACCTGGGGTTACTACTTCCGCACCGGCATCGTCCTGACGCTGCCGATCCTGCTTGCCACCTTGGCCGCATTGGCCATCCGCCTGAGCTTTTGAACCGGAGATACCTGATGAAAGTCTTGTTCATGTGCACCCATAACAGCTGCCGCAGCATCCTGTCCGAGGCGCTGTTCAATCACCTGGCCCCAGAGGGTATGGAAGCTGTGAGCTCGGGCAGCTTCCCAAGCGGCAAGGTCAATGAGCGGGCACTGAATACCCTGGAAGCCGCCGGTATCCCCACCGCAGGTCTTTCAAGCAAGGCCTCGGATGCCTTCGAGAGCTCTCCTCCCGACATCGTTGTCACCGTGTGCGACCGCGCTGCCGGCGAAGCCTGCCCGATCTTCTTCGGTCCATCGCTCAAAGCCCACTGGGGCCTGGCCGACCCTTCGACGGTCACCGGGAGTGAGGCAGAAATCGAAGAAGCCTTCCAGACAACACTTGCGAAGATCGATGAGCGCGTGCGCGCCTTCATTGCGCTGCCTTTCTCGCAACTGAGCCAGGACGAACTGAAAGCCGAACTTGCCCGCATCGGCGCGCTGTAGGCCTTGGATCAATGGAGACTGAAATGAACGACCACCTGCCAAATGTCCAGCCAGAACTGATCGATCTGCCGTCGCTGGAGCGGCTGGAGCCGAAGGATCCCTCCACGCATAAACCACGCATCCTGCTGCTGTACGGATCGACCCGCGAACGCTCATTCAGCCGCTTGATGGTCCAGGAAGCTGCGCGCCTGCTGGAAGAGTTCGGCGCCGAAACCCGTATCTTCGACCCTTCCGGCCTGCCGCTGCCGGATGACGCTCCGGACTCCCACGAGAAGGTGCTGGAACTCCGCGAGCTGATGCAATGGTCCGAGGGCCAGGTGTGGTGCTCGCCCGAGCGTCACGGTTCGATGAGCGCCGTGTTCAAGGCGCAGATCGACTGGGTGCCGCTGGCCATGGGCGCCGTTCGACCAACCCAGGGCAAGACCCTTGCTGTGCTGCAGGTCTGCGGTGGTTCGCAGTCGTTCAACGTGGTGAACCAATTGCGCGTGCTTGGCCGCTGGATGCGTATGTTTACCATCCCGAACCAGTCGTCGGTGCCGAAAGCCTTCCTGGAGTTCGATGAAGCCGGGCGCATGAAGCCGTCTTCTTTCTACGATCGACTGGTCGACGTAATGGAGGAACTGACCAAGTTCACGCTGCTGCTGCGTGATCGCCAGGACTATTTGGTAGACCGCTACTCCGAGCGCAAAGAGTCGGCGGAAGAACTATCCAAGAGAGTCAATATTCGGTCCATTTGAGGTCATGAGCATGTCGCATCCTTACTCATTGAAATCGTTGCCCCATGCTCCGGGCGTACTGGTTTTCACGCCTTGTCCGGGCACCCAGAGCAGCGCTCTCGCTGAAAGCCTGGAAACGCTCAAGCAGGCCGGTGCCGTAGCGCTAGTTACGCTGATGTCGGACGCAGAGCTTCAGGAAAACGGCGTCGGCGAGCTTGGCATCGCGGCCAAGCAGCATGGGTTGGAGTGGTACCAGCTGCCGATCGAGGATGATCAGGCCCCGGATAAAAACTTCGAGGCCGGGCTGGGAGAGATCCGCCATCAGTTGGACGCTTTGCTCGCTTCCAACAAGGCCCTGGCCATCCACTGCAAGGGCGGCTCCGGCCGCACCGGGCTGTTCGCTGCCCGTCTGCTGATCGAAACCGGAATGCCGCGCCGCGAGGCGATCGCATGGGTGCAGGAACTGCGCCCACGTGCGATTCAGAAGCCTGCGCACATCAACTACATCAACCAATTCGGCGAAGACTGAGCGCTCCAGCCAGACAGGAGAGACCATGGCCACCGACGGCGAACTACTCGATGTCATCGTGATTGGCGGCGGGCAGTCCGCGCTTACGGTGGCCTATTTTCTCAAGCGGACCAAATTGTCATTCCTGCTGCTTGACGCCGAAGAGGCTGCTGGTGGCGCGTGGCGCCATGGCTGGGACTCGCTGACTCTGTTTTCACCCTCCGCATGGAGCTCGATCGCGGGCTGGCCGATGCCGCTAGTCACCGAAGGTAATCCCGATAGGGATCACGTGGTCAGCTATCTGGAGCAGTACGAGGCGCGCTACGGATTTCCTATCGTTCGCCCCGTCGGCGTCACGGCGGTGGAGCGAACCGGGCGTGGCCTTCGTGTTCGCTCGAAGGACCGCGACTGGGAAGCCCGTGCCGTCATCAGCGCAACGGGGACCTGGAGCAAGCCCTATGTTCCGGTTTATCCGGGGATAGAGCTGTTCCGGGGGCAGCAAATTCACTCCGCCCATTATCAGTCACCAGAGGCTTTCCAAGGAATGCGCGTGCTGGTCGTTGGTGGTGGCAACTCAGGGGCGCAGATCTATGCGGAGCTGTCCGAGGTCGCCGACGCAACTTGGATAACCACGGAGGAGCCGGCGTTTCTGCCTGATGATGTCGATGGCCGGGTGCTGTTCGAGCGGGCTACCGAGCGCCTCAAGGCTCAACAGGAGGGCCGGGTTATCGACGCACCGGTCGGTGGGCTTGGCGATATCGTCATGGTGCCCTCGGTGGTCCGGGCTCGCGAGCGTGGGGCCCTTCGTGCTGTAAGGCCTTTCACCTCATTCACGGCAGATGGGGTCGTCTGGCCCAATGGTGAGAAAACCCAGGTCGATGCGGTGGTCTGGTGTACCGGCTTCCGGCCGGCTCTGGATCACTTGCTGGCGTTGGGCGTGCTGGATGACTACGGTAGGGTCGAGGTTGATGGGGGGCACTCTATTCGAGAACCGCGCCTCTGGCTGGTCGGATATGGCGACTGGACCGGCCTGGCCTCGGCGACGCTGATCGGCGTCACCCGTACCGCGCGCAGCACCGTAAACGAAGTAGTGGAATACCTGAACAGCTTGGAGCAGCCGGATGCATAGCGGAATCGAGATTCGTGTCGCCAGACCAGAGGATGCAGAAGAGATCCAGATCATCTACGCGCCCATCGTGCTCAACACGGCCATCTCATTCGAAGAGGCGGTGCCGAACGTGGAGCAGATGCGTGAGCGGATTGCCACGACGCTGCAAACCTACCCCTATCTGGTAGCGGTGCGGGAGGGGGCGGTAGTCGGCTACGCCTACGCCAGTCAGCACCGGGCGCGTGCGGCGTACCGCTGGGCGGTGGATGTGACGGTCTATGTCGCCGAGGGCCAGCGCCGCAGCAGGGTTGGTCGGCAGCTCTATGACGTGCTGCTGTCAGTTCTGAAGCGTCTGGGATATCGCTCGGCGTATGCCGGAATTGCCTTGCCGAATGAAGGCAGTGTCGGGCTGCACGAGCGACTGGGTTTCCAGCACATCGGCACGTTTCCGCAGGTCGGATTCAAGCTCGATGCTTGGCATGATGTGGGGTATTGGCGCTTTGATTTCGGTGACGAAGGCCTTCGCCCCGAGGCTCCAATAAGCTTTCTATCCCAAATCCCAATGCCACATTAGAGCGTCCCAGCCCGCGCCGTTGCTGGCTGCGACAGCTTTAATTCTCTAAATCCAATTTAGTTGGGTCTGTCCCGCTGCTATTCGGATGATCACGAAATGCTGAAGCTGGGCCTGGTGCTGTACGACGCCCTCTTTGCATGATGCCGTGACGGCCAGGGTGAAGCGCACAACTGGTCGCCGCAGATGTAAGCACTCAGCCTGGCGAGCAATGGGAATGTCTTCGACGGCGTATTGGCATTTCTGACTTGAGGGAGCCTCCTCATGATCTCGCACAAATCGCGCTTTTTTTTGCGTCGCGCCCGCCCCGCTGCATGCGGGCGTTATTGTACGTTTGTACAGGCGTACTTTTGCGAGAAAGCGTGGGGTATCTTGGGGTTGTGAATTTCCGTGTACCCCCGTAATTACTGATGTATACGTGTTTTGTATCGAACAAATACTGAGTGGGATATAGCTTGCAAAGGTGTCAAAGTACGATAGCTAATTGACATCGTGCTTTGTGTAAAATTTCAAAAGTCCTGCCCCTGGTACAGGATTTGGTGTGTTACAAGTATGCCGATCACTGGATGTGCGTCCTTCCCGAGCCCTATCTTGTAAGTCGGTAACTGATGTCTGATCTTCTATTTTTCCCTATGTCGATGCCGGACGAGATGCTGCACTCTCGTATCACGCGCTACCACTTCCTTTCAGGTAACAGAACCGTAGGGGAGACCTTTCGCGATCTGTTTGGCTCTGAGCCCTTCAACGTCGGTATGCTCCCGAAGCGGATTGAGGTGCTTGCCGCCAGGCTGCCAGGTGTCACAGCAAACAATCTTGACGAGCTAATCTGCACCAATACTACCTTTCCCGCTTACCGACCATTTCTGGGAATCAGTGATGGGGCGAAGGGACCCTTGACAGGCCACAGCTTTATTGGAGTAGCCCGCATTCCCCGCAGGGAAGGCACGGTCCACCGCAAGGCAAAGCTTTGTCCCACCTGCGTTCAGCAGGACCTTCTCGAACTGGGTTATGCGTACTGGCATCGCTCGCACCACCTGCCTGGAGTGTCCGTCTGTTGGCGTCACGGCGACCTGTTGATGCAGGCATGCCCGAGATGCTCTCACCCATTCTTCAGAAAAAACCGGATGCTACCGAGCCTTTCTGAACCGTGTGTATGCGGTTGGAGCACGCTTACTCCTGCGCCAGTGAGTCAGGGTACTCAGCTTGAAAAGAAATTCGCCCAATTCGCCCACGAGCTGCTACAACGCAATTTACCGCCGATGAGTAGTGAAGCTTTGTGTTCTAGCTATCTGCGACAATGTAAAAAACGGGGCTTTATACATGGTAGGTTTGCTGGAACAGCAAAACTTTTCGACAGTATTCGTGACACATATGGCGATGAAGCCTTGTCGCAGATGTGCAGCGCATACGCAGCGGGAAAGCACGAACAATGGATAAGGTTTACTTCCCACAAGGGACAGATGGATATGCCCCTTGCACGGCATATGATCATCGCGCTGCACTTGTTCGGTAGCGCAGATGCGTTTGAGAGTGCCTTGAAGAAAGAAAGCATACTTAAAAGTATTGCAGGTGCCAGGCTGCGTGGGCTGCAGGGCACACCAATTGTGGGTAAAGAGGCTCAGTTCCGTCAGAAAGTTGAAACCCTCCTGGCGGTGCGGGCGGACGCCAGCTTGGAGTATCTCTGGCTGAATGCCTATAAAGCGACACGGTGGCTTTACGAGAACGACAAATCGTGGCTGATGGCGAAGCTCAGCAGACCAAAGCCTGAGCTTGTTGAGGTTGAACACGTCGCGGACCCTCGTGACAAAGAGTTTGCTGCCCTCTTGACCAAGGGGGCTGAGGAGATGTATCGGATTTCGAGAGGGCAGAAGCGAGTCAACATTACCAATTTGCAGAAGCTACTCCCGGTCAATTTGCCGAGGCACTGCCCAACCCGCAAGCACAAATTTCCCCTGGCTTTAGAGCAGGTTGATCTTCTCTTGGAGTCGGTCTGGCACTTCCGATTGAGGAGGTTGATTTGTGCTGTTGACGATATGGTTAGACTTCACCTTCCAATTAACACTGGCAGCCTTCATGTGGTTTCCAGCGTTGCAAACCCGGTATTTCATGTCTTAGTCAGCTTCTTCGAATGGGATTTGGAGGGCTTCGCAAAAAATGGCGTAGATCCGGAAGCCCTGCTCAGATCAACCGGCGTACCACGAGATTGGCAGGGACCTCCCGGCTTCAACGTTGTTCTCGGTGGAAACGCTTACTACCGCAATAGACCAGCGAGCGGATTTTTGGAAAACGCGAACGATTAGGAGTGATCGAGTCCGGTACAAGGACGGCGGCAGCTTTGATCACCTACTTGCCCAGCGGTAAGCTCATTAAAAAGCGTAGGAGTTGAAATCATGATCAGCGGACAGCGCCTTAGCGGCGAGCAGTGTTCGGTCGGCCTGAAAGTCGCGCTTCGAATCATCGATGCTTGGGCAGCAACACCGGAACAAGCCTGCAGCATCCTACGGATCTCTCTATCGACGTATCGGCGCGCTGTGCGGGGTCTGGAATGTGGGCAAAGACTCGATTTGGATCAGCAGCAGCGGATCGGCCTAGTGATAGGCATCCACGGATTTTTGAGAGCTGCATTCAGCAACCAGGATAATGTGAAAGGCTTTCCAGGGTTCAAGAATGCCAATCCATTTTTTGAGGGTCGCACGCCTTTGGATATCATGGCCCAAGGAGACCTGATCTCTCTGTACGAGACGTATCGGCGTATTGAGCAGATTCACTGCGGCGAGATCATCGCTGCTTGACGATCAGCCGCAGTGAGGAGAAGACGAGGATTAGGCTACCAACCGCAGACGAGGAGCGATTGCGAGGTAGTCTTGCGGCATGGTCGATAGGATCGCGGCGACGCTCTCCTGTGGCAGCCGGTTAGAGAGCAGCGCTTCAAGTTTGGCCAACCGTTCTTGGACGGCGCGGGTGCGATCCCACTGAATGGCGAAGCGCTTGGCCGCCACCTTCTGCTCCACAAGCACCAGATGACGGCTGAGGTCGTAGGTGTAGCGCATGGTGACCTTGCTCGGAGATCCGTCATCATCGGCCTCTTGGAAGGTCAGCTCGAACACCAGGCCCTGAGGTGTTTTCCGGGCCGAAGACTCGACGTAGTCCTCGTCGAAGAGATTGTCGATGAGCTCACTGGGCTGAACGCCCCGGGTTACGTAGAGAGTCGAGAGCTCATCAACCAATATTTTGATGGAATCAAGACTCATTTCAGCATTCTCCTCAGTTCGTCGATGATCACTTCCACGTCCTCAATTGACTTGGTCAGCAAGCCATTGTCGCGGTCAGCAACCCTACCGAATTTCTTCGCTAGCTTGGTGTTGATAAAGCTGACCAGTATACCGTCGTTAGGTGTGTTGGGTTTCACCATCGGCAGGTGGTTCTTGAATATCGGATAAAGGGTAGAAGCTTTTTCTGGGATCTGCAGGTCGCTGAGCAAGGTCGCGACCTCGTCTTGAGCCTTCTTCGTCAAGATCTCGCGCAGCTGCTTGCGGGCGATCTCGGGCCGCTTTTCCACAAGGTTGGGATCTATGATCTGAGCCGCTTTCTTCGTCTCGGCGTTGAGAAACACGCTTTTGAGCTGCGCCAGAACATCCGCATCGTAACCCTCGAGACCAGTAAGTGCCTGGACCTTTTGTGTCGCGATGGATTCGACCTCAGCCCTTTTCTCGGAAAAAATCTTATTGAAGTCCAGGTCTACAAGGTAGGAGTCCTGGTCACTCACGAACGCTTCAGAAGTGGAAACACCCCCCAACTCCTGCTCTTTGCGGGTGTAGTCCTCATCCGTGATGGTGTAGTCGCGGGTCCGCTGATGTTTCGCCCGATCAACCTCTGTCTGGAAGGCCGTCCACATCGCGTCCAGGCCGGTTTCCTTGTGATAGATCACCACGGCGTTGTTATCGATCTCAAAGGCCGTGATTTCCTCTTCCGGAATCGCGCGCAGGACTCTGCCGACGATCTGTGCAAAGGCGTTTTCGCTTCGGTAGGGCCGGAAAAGAGCAAGAACTGTGAGGTACCGATGGTCGTAGCCTTCCATCAGCATGTTCACGGAGATGACGACATCGCATTGATGGTTGTCGATTACTCGAAACGCTGCAGCGATATCTGCCTGCTCCATGTAGCTGTGCACAACAGCCACTCTCAGGTTCTTGGATTGATACCAGGTGCGCAGGTCTTCGGCGTGGGTGATGCTGCAGCCAACGGCGAGAATCTTGTGCGGCACCGCTGGTGAGGTTTTCCTAAGCTCATCCAGCTTTTGAATGCTCAGGTCGATAACGTCCATTGAGCATTCTGGAGACAGGGCGACGCTACGCTCTACCCACTCCCGGTCTTTGTATTCGAGGACTTGTTCCTTGGATAGCCGGATGCCTGGCTGTTCAGCGATTGTGAAGTAAAGCTCGTGAGCACTGACGGTCTCTTTCCTCAGCCACTTCACGTACCGATCACGCATCACCTCAGAAAGCGGTGTCTTGTGGATCAGCTTTCCTGGCACTTCCTGGTTGTCGCCGCGGAATGGGGTGCCCGTCACGAAAATCTTCTTGGCCTTGGAGAAATGGGCCAAGGTCTTCTGCCAGCTACCCGCCGGCGCATGGTGCCCTTCATCGATGATGATCAGGTCGAAGAAGTCAGGGGGCACCCGCTTGATTAGTGGCTGACCGCGCTCGTTGTACACCTGCTGGATGTTCGAGTAGACGAAGTGGGCCTGTTCCAAGCTGGACTGATGTGTTTCCGACGTGAATTCACACGTGACCGGCAGATCCTCAGCACTGAAAATCACATCGAAATTGATCCAGAAATTGTCTTCCAGCAGGTCCTGGGTCTTTCGGATGCTCTGCTTCGTAACCAAGCCCGGTGTGATGATCAACACGCGGCCTTTTGCCAGGCCAAACGGCACGATGGAGATCAGGCCACTTTTACCTGTGCCAGTCGGCAGGACGATCAGCGCATCCTCATTGGAGTTTTCGAAATGCTCCAGCGCTTTGATGTAGGCCTCGATCTGCGGGCTGCGCAGCTTCTTATTGCCGAGGATGTTAGCTGCCGTTTCGGTGAAGTAGTTCATAGACAGTCGAGGTTCCTATGGGCGGCGCGCGCCAAGGTACCCGCGCGCTGGACTATTGCTCGGCGCCGGGGAGGAAAGAATTGGGATTGTTCGAGGTGCAGCAGACTGGAGCATTGAAATATCCATATTTCGGGCCAGGCATCATCAGGCGTTTGTGATGGCTTAGCGTGAGTGCTGTGGCTGATTGTAGCCCAGTGATATCACGCTTTGGGGCCTGATTTTTCTGTGAGCCATTCGAGAATGACTAAATGAAGGACAAAGAGGCATTGGCCTACCTCTAAGCAAATGTTCAACGGCCCGATGGCATCTTCTTGTGAGAGGTTGCACCTTTTCAAGCAGAGCGCTTAGGCTCAAAGCATCATGGAATGGCATCCAGAACGTACTCCAATTTGGGGATGCATTGGAGGTAGATCCCAGTGTCTTTGATAGACGATGTAGACGCCTTGCAGTCCATTTACATCAACCGTGCGACCGGGAACGGTAACAACGATGATGAGCGCGATTACCCACTCTACCGACAGAGCGTGCTGGACGATCCGCGCGCAGCTTCCCTTCTTCCTGATTGGGTGAAGCGGCACCGCAACCTGGATCAGTTCTGGGGATTCATCAAATCCAGATTTGGGTCGTACGCCGAACGTAGGACCTTCATCTGGGACGAGTTCAGAGCACTTGTCGAGTATGCCGAATCAGGCGATCTGCATCCTTCTGACGCAATCGTTTCTGAGGCAATGAGTCAGTTTGATGCTGAGCATGTTCGTGTCGCATGGACTAAAGCGATTGAGCGTCGCGCCTCGGATCCTGAGGGAGCCATCACCATGGCCAGGACGCTTTTGGAGTCTGTTTGTAAGCATATTTTGGACGAAGCGGGTGAGAGCGATCATGAAGCGAATCCCGATTTGAATAAGCTCTACAAGCAAACCGCGGCGCTCCTAAATCTCACTAAGGCGCAGCATGAAGAGGTTGTTTTCAAGCAGATCCTGGGAGGCTGCACAGCAGTCGTAGAGGGCTTGGGAGCTTTGAGAAATCGACTGAGTGATGCACATGGAAAGGGTAAGGGAGGTGCGAAAGCTGCTCCGCGTCACGCTGAACTGGCGGTGAATCTTGCTGGCTCAATGGCGCTTTTTCTGCTCGCGACATGGGAAGCCAAAACTCGGCGCTGAGCAGTGTTGATGACGATTGAACCATCCAGATTGGGGGGTGGGAGCTCCATTGTGGATTGGCGTTTGGGGGCCAGACAAGCGGTCGGTGAGAAGCGAATCGAATCGGCCCGGTTAAGACCTTGATGCGCAAAGCGTTTCGCAATCACTCAAAGCTGAGCGAATTTGGGATGCGTGTTTTGAGGAGTAATCTGACGAGAAGGCCTATTGGCAGTTACAAAAAAAGATAATAGTATGTGTCTAAGGTCGCATGATTCACCGGAAAGGTTGACACTCGTGTCAATCGTGAATTCACCCCTACAGACCAACCTAACTCAAAGAGATTGCTACCTCCATTGATCGTCGGAGGATTACCCATGAGCCAAAATCTATTCGAACTGTTCACAGATGACCCTGTGGAATACAACATGAAGCACCTGAAAACCCAGCTCTTCATGGTTTTGATCGCCCTCATTCGTCAGAAAGGCTGGACGCAAGCCACAGCTGCTCACGAGCTATGCATCACAAAGCCACGTATGAGCAATCTGTTCAAAGGCTATTTAGAGAAGTTTTCGATCGACGCATTGCTGCAGATGCTCGTGCGTATCGGCTACAAGGTGGAGGCAGATTTCGATCCTGAAAATGCCGCAAGGCCACTGGTGATGAACCTGAAAAAAGCGATGCTGTGAAGCACCGCTTTCAACATGCTTAAGCTGCCTTGAGTTCTGACCTCAGGGCTGTCAGCCGCTTACCCACCACGTTTTTGATCTGCCGATCAGGTCCGTTGGTAGTCTTTTCGCAAACATGCATCACCACAATCTGCCCTGCCAGGCCGGTGTAGTAGATGCAGCGCCATGCGGGGCTACCGTTGATGCAGAGCTCGTAGACGCCATGTCCCAGCGAGCCCAATGGACTTGAATCGCAGGTCAGTTCCTCATTCGCCGCTTTGAGCTGCAGGTTGAGGAGGAAGCGATCTCTCTCTCGCTCCGGGACCTTCTTCATCTCTTTAACGACTGCCTTGTCAGGGAAGAACCTGACTTGCAGTTTATTACTGGTATTGCTGTCGGTAACGCGCGCCTTCTGGGCCATGGTTAGGGTCCCCCCAAGTGAGTTGTAGTAAGTGCAGGAAAGGTTTCATTGATACTTCCTCATGGACAAATGGATTAAGAGAGTCACACCGGTCGTCCGATGCCTCTCTTCGACTTGCTCCCTGTTATGTTCAGTCGGCAAGTCCTCAGTCAGCCACATACATGGCGACGGCTAAATGTTACCAGAAAAAGTAACTCTGGGAATGCTCCGGAACGGCGACTTCAATTGAGCTTGTCAATGAGCAATCGGTCACAGTCCAGTATTGCTCTATTGGACTTTTCGAGATGTTTCTGTTTTCAGGAAGCTGGCAGGGGGTTCATGTCAGATCGCTCACTTTTGAACGATTGTTTTGCCAGATCGTGGCGGAAATGCCTTATATGCTCGTTTGAAGGCTGACAATGCCGCGGAGAATTGCAACCAGGTTCAAAGGGTAGGTAAGGGCCGGCAGCGATGTACCAATGATCATTGGTACCATTCGTGGACAGGTTGTATCTGGGGGCACGAAAATACCTGGGCCATAACAGCAAGCTGCGTGGCATTCCTCAGGCTCAAGGGAAGGATCTCTTGGCATCCTTTACCTCACTGACGGACAGCCCTCTTTCTGCCCAAAATGCGGCAAACGCATCGATCCGCAATTGCGCGGCTGGGAGGCCCAGGATCGTTTTTACAATGGCAACCATCCGTTTCTTTGTAACTGCGGTGCCCGCTACCTCATTGGCGAGGCATGCGTGAACAAAGCTTTCGACTCGGCGGATACCGTCGTTGGGGATGCTGGTATTGATCGGCAGGCGAGAGCCAACCTGATGCGCGAGCTGTCCGTGATATTGGGAGCCCTTGAAGCACCGGTTGCAGTGCTTGACCAGGTGCTAGCCGCCGTAGAGGGTGACGAGCTGCCTTACTCCACTTTACTGCGATTCGAGAATGACTAAATGGACAAGATTCACTGGTTCTGCGTTTCCAATCCAGATGGAAAGCGTTTTCCAGAGTGGCGACGTTCCTTCGGAGTGAGTGACAGCGGTGTGGTGTTCGTGCCGGCAGCGATGGCGGGTGATGAGACTGAGATGAACGTGATGCTTTGCGCATCAGGTGATGGTCAGAGCACGGCTGTTCACTTGGATCACCATTTCGTGCCGAGTTACTGGCTGAAGCGCGAATTCCCGAAACACCTTGAGTTGATCGAGATGGTTGAGAGCCGAGCCCAAACTGCTTTGGATGAGATCGGCCGATCTCAGGCAGCAGCTATTTTGGATTAGGTTCACGGACTGGCCTCAGCACGATCACGCTGTCGACCAATTCGATGCTGAGCTTGTCCCCTACGGCAAGGTTCATCTCTTTCAAGATGTCTGGGGGTAAATCGATGATCACATCCCCCGAGCCATCACCAGGATCCTGGCATTTGACCTTCGTGCGCACTGATTGGGTCATGATTGAGTCTCAACTGGTTCACCAGTGCCATGTTACTCCCACAGGCTCGTTCAAAGGTGACCTCTCTACCGAGCGGCGGTGGGGGCAAACGTGGCACAAATGCCAGAAAGCACCTATCAAATCGTCTTGGTCATCAGTTTAAGCAGGGGCTGAATAGCAGACGAAGGATCCCCGTGAGATCGAGGTACGGTTCGAAAATAGGTATCCGCATCACAAGCCACTCGCCTACCTGCTCACCAGCCTCGGACACCTGAAAGCAGAAGCAGATGACTTTGAGGATTGACGAGGTCGCTTTGAGCGGGCTTGTCGCTGCTTGTGTCAAACTATATTGCGCGAAGCGGAATGCTTTATTCGATGAGACACCTGCTTGTGTCAAACTATGATTCGTCCGCAGCGATATGTCTAAGCGCTGGAGGCCGCGAATTACAAGGGGCTCTGTGTCAAACTATATTGTGAGCCCCCAGAGGGCGCCGCACGGGCGCCCTCCCTTTATGCTGTCTTCCTTCCTCTCAAAGCCTCCCCCGCAACCTGTCCGAGCAGGTAAAAACGCATATTGGATATGCAGCGCTGACGCATCGCGCAATCTAGAAACGTCATATCCTTCTGCTGCTCGATGAAGCCGTGCCTTGCGGCCTGGCGATGCAGCGACACACTGGTCGACCCAGGATGGGCGATCCGACAACAAGAACAAGAGAAGTCATCGACATGGATGTGAGATGTGATCAGCTCAAGACGCTGACGGGCACGCTGTGCCTGACGTTTGCCACCGGCCTGCCGCTGTCGGCTGCGGCGGCCTATCAGGACCCTGGCCGCCTGGGCGACCCCGCCAGCTGGCGCTCGGTCGAATACCAGCAGGACTGGGGCCTGGAGCGCATGCAGGCGAGCCAGGCCTATGCCGCCGGGTTCACCGGTGCCGGGGTCAGCATCGGCGCCCTGGACTCGGGATTCGATCCCGCCCATCCCGAAGCCAGCCCCGGGCGTTTCCACGCGGTCACCGCCACCGGCCAGTACCTCGACGGTACTCCGTTCAGTGTGTCCGGGGTGCTCAATGGCGCCAACGACAGCCATGGTACCCATGTCACCGGCACCATGGGCGCGGCCCGTGATGGCGTGGGCATGCACGGCGTGGCCTTCAATGCCCAGGTATACGTGGGCAACACCAACAAGAATGACAAGTTCCTGTTTGGCACCGATCCCGATCCGCGGTATTTCAAGGCGGTCTACGACGCCCTGGTGGATTCCGGGGCGAGGGCGATCAACAACAGTTGGGGCAGCCAGCCCAAGGATGTCAGCTACCAGACCCTCAGCGACCTGCGCACGGCCTACGCCCAGCATTTCCAGCAGGCCACCTGGCTCGATGCCGCTGGCGATGTGGCGCGTCGGGGTGTGATCAATGTGTTCAGCGCCGGCAACAGCGGCTATGCCAATGCCAGCGTGCGCTCGGCGCTGCCGTACTTCCAGCCGGAACTGGAAGGCCACTGGCTGGCGGTATCGGGCCTGGACAAGAACAACCAGCAGAAATACAACCAGTGCGGCATCGCCAAATACTGGTGCCTGGCGACCCCCGGTGCGGCAATCACCAGTACCGTGCCCGGTGGCGGCTATGCCACCTACAACGGCACCTCAATGGCCGCGCCCCATGCCACTGGGGCCCTGGCCCTGGTCATGGAGCGTTATCCCTATCTGAACAACCAGCAGGCCTTGCAAGTGCTGCTGACCACTTCGCGCCAGCTCGATGGCTCGCCGACCCAGGCGCCTAGCGATCGGGTGGGCTGGGGCGTTCCGGACCTGGGCCGGGCCTTGCATGGCCCAGGGCAGTTGTTGGGGGAGTTCAACGTCAACCTGGAGCGTGGGCAGGGCGATAGCTGGAGCAACGGCATTTCCGACCAGGCACTGGTGCAGCGTCAGGCCGAGGACGTCGCGGAACGGCAGGCCTGGCAGCAGACCCTCAAGGATCGCGGCTGGGAGCATGGGCTGGCAGCGGGCGTCAGCCAGCAGGATCGCAGTGATTATGCCCTGGGCATGGCCCGTGACGCGGCAGCCGCGCAGCGGGTTTATCAGGGCAGCCTGGTCAAGTCCGGGGCCGGTTGGCTGGTGCTGTCGGGTGACAGCAGCTACCGCGGCCCGACCCGCGTCGATGGCGGGTTGCTGGCGGTCAACGGCAGCCTGCAATCAGCGGTGACGGTCAATGCTGGCGGTACAGTGGGCGGCAATGGCCGGGTCGGTGCCCTGATTGCCAACGCTGGGGGCGTGGTGGCCCCGGGTAACTCCATCGGTACCTTGAATGTCGCCGGTAACCTGGACTTGCAGCCGGGTTCGACCTATCAGGTGGAGCTGTCGCCCACGGCCAGTGATCGACTCGTGGTGGATGGTCAGGCCAGCGTCGCTGGCGCCAATCTCGATCTGGTGCCCCAGGCTCGGCCGAACCTGCTGGCCGGTGGCCCGGTCACCAGCCTGGTGGGGCGCCAGTTCGACATCCTGCAGGCGGCAGGCGGCGTCGATGGGCGCTTCGCCCAGGTTCAACCCGGCTACTTGTTCCTTGGGACCGTGCTCGACTATTCGGCCAACGGTGTGCAGTTGGACGTGACGCGCAGCGCCGCAACGTTCGACAGCGTCGCGGCCACGCCCAACCAGCTCGCCAGCGGCGCCGCCGTGGAGCGCCTGGGGCCGGGCAATCCGGTGTATGAAAGCCTGCTGCTCTCGACCTCGGCGGACCAGGTCCGGGACGGCCTGCGCCAGCTAGCCGGGGAGATCTATCCGGCGCTGGACTCGATGCTGCTCAGCCAGGGCTCGGTGTTGCGTGATGCCTTGGGCGAGCGTGTGCAAGGCGCCGCACTGCCAGCCAATGCGCCTGGCACGACGGCGCCCGAGACCGGCTCGACCCAGCTCTGGCTCAAAGGCCTGGGCAGTTGGGGGCGCATCGAGGGCGTGCAGGGCAGTGAGTCCTATACCAGCTCCTTGGGCGGCATGCTGCTGGGCCTGGACCGGGACTTCGACGAGCAGACCCGCGCCGGTCTGGCTGCCGGCTACAGCGACAGCTCCCTGGGCATGGGCGGCAGCCACTCCCGGGCCACGGTCGACAGCTATCACTTGGGCGCCTATGTCCGTCACGACGTCGACCAGCTGCGCTTGAGCCTGGGCGGCAGCTACAGCTGGCACCGCGCCGAAGTTCGTCGCGACCTGGCCTATGCCGAGGTGTCCGGCCGCCAGCGCGCGCGGATCGATGCCCGCAGCCAGCAGCTGTTTGCCGAGGCGGCCTATCGCCTGGCGTTGCCGGCGGTGCAGTTGGAGCCGTTCGCCAACCTGACCTACCAGCACCTGGACCGTGATGGCTTCCATGAGAAGGGCGATGCCGCAGCGTTGCAGGCGGGCGACGAGCAGCGTGATGCCTGGTTAAGCACCTTGGGCCTGCGTGGGCGCCAGCAATGGCAAGTGGGCCCGCAGCAGGACCTGCAATTGGCGGCAAGCCTGGGCTGGCAGCACCGGCTGAGCGGAACCCAGGACCGCGAGCACCTGGCCTTTGCCGACAGTGACCTGCCGTTCCGGGTGGAGACGGCGCCAGCCCTGCGCGATGCCGCGCTGGTCGGGCTCCAGGCACGGGTGGGCCTGACCCGCGACCTGGACCTGAGCCTGGACTACCAGGGGCGTCTGGCCAGTCGTGAACAACAGCATGGCGCGGGGCTCAACCTGCAATGGCGTTTCTGAGGCGTCATGGCGCCAGTTGTTGCAATACGGAGTTCGACCAACGCGGTATTCAATCCATACAACTAAGGAAGGTCGTAGTGAAGCGAGTCAGACAGGATGACAGCGCACTTGGGCAGGGCTGGGCCCTGGCGCCGCTGGGGCGGGTATTGATGGGCTGGGCGGCGTTGATGGGCACGGCCCAGGCCGCGCCCTATGTGGAGAGTGGCCGCCTCGGCGACGCCAGCAGCTGGCGCAGCAGCGAATTCAAGGCCGATTGGGGGCTGGGGGCGATCCACGCCGACAGCGCCTATGCCGCCGGCTACAGCGGCAAGGGGGTGAAGCTGGGGATCTTCGACCAGCCGGTGTACGCCGCGCACCCTGAGTTCGCCGGCAAGGACAAGATCGTGACCCTGGTCACCAGTGGCATTCGCCAGTACACCGACCCCTATATTCCGGTGAAAGCCGGCGATGCCTTCCGCTACGACGGCAGCCCGTCGGTAGGTTCGGATGGCAAGCTCGGCTCCCATGGCACCCACGTCGGGGGGATCGCCGCCGGCAACCGTGACGGCGTGGAGATGCATGGCGTGGCCTTCAATGCGCAGATCATCAGCGCCGACAACGGCGACCCCGGCCCCGAGGATGGCATCGTCCTGGGCAACGATGGCGCGGTGTACAAGGCCGGCTGGGACAGCCTGGTGGCCAGCGGCGCGCGGATCATCAACAACAGCTGGGGCATCGGCATCACCGACCGCTTCGCCAAGGGCGGGCGCAATCCGGACTTCCCGCATTTCACCGTGAACGATGCCCGGGCGCAGTTCGCGCAAATCCAGCCGCTGCTGGGCACCTTGCCCGGTGGCGCCTATGACGGGGCCATCGCCGCCGCCCGCAGCGGGGTCCTGACGATCTTTGCCGCCGGCAACGACTACAACCTGAACAACCCCGATGCGATTGCCGGGCTGGGCTATTTCGTACCGGAGATCGCCCCCAACTGGATGACCGTGGCGGCGTTGCAGCAGAACCCCGACACCAGCAGCGCCAACCCGTACGTGATCAGCACGTTCTCTTCGCGCTGCGGCTATACCGCAAGCTTCTGCGTATCGGCCCCCGGCACCCGCATCTACAGCGCGGTGATTGGCGGTACCAGCCTGGAGGACCTGACCCAGGGTTACGCCAACAAGAACGGTACCTCCATGGCCGCGCCCCATGCCGCTGGCGCAGCGGCGGTGCTGATGGAGCGTTTCCCCTACATGAGCGGCGCGCAGATCGCCAGCGTGCTGCGCACCACTGCCACCGACATGGGCGCGCCCGGCATCGATTCCTTGTATGGCTGGGGCATGATCAACCTGGACAAGGGTATCCGCGGCCCCGGCATGCTGGTTACCGAGCAGGACATTCCCGAGGAGTTGCGGATCGCCGGCGGCTACGGCCCGAGCCAGTTCGTCGCTGATCTGCCGGGTGTCGGCGCCCTGGTGGATGCTGGCAGGCCCACGGAAAGGCGCTGCAACGATCTGAGCTGTGTGCTGGATCTGTGGAGCAACGATATTTCCGGGCATGGCGGCCTGACCAAGCAGGGCATCGGCACCCTGGTGCTCAGCGGGAACAACACTTACGCCGGTCCGACGCTGGTCAACCAGGGGCGGCTGGCGGTCAATGGTTCGCTGCAATCGACCGTGACGGTCAACGACGGCGGCGTGCTGGGCGGCAATGGCCGGATCGGCGCGCTGGTGGTCAACCGCGGCGGCGTGGTGGCGCCTGGCAACTCCATTGGCACCTTGCGCGTCAGTAATGACGTGACCTTCCAGCCTGGCTCGACCTATGCGGTGGAGGTAGGCAGCACTGGCAGCGACCGTCTGGTCAGCGATGGCCAGATAGCCGTGGGCGGTGCGAACCTGGCCCTGGACCTGCAGAACCCTGGCGTTTCGCTGCAGTCCCAGCAAGCCACCAGCCTGGTGGGGCGGCAGTTCGACATCCTGGATGCCGCAGGTGGCGTGCAAGGCAGTTTTGCCCAAGTGCAGTCCAACGCGTTGTTCCTCGGTGGTGGCTTGGCGTATACCGGCAGTGGGGTACGGCTGGCGGTGCAGCGTAATGCCACCTCGTTCGCCAGTGTCGGCCTGACCGCCAACCAGCGTTCGGTGGCCGCGGCGGCCGATCGGCTCGGCGCGGGCAACCCGGTCTACGAGAGCCTGCTGTTGTCGGCCGATGCCGCCAGCGCCCAGCAGGCATTCGATCAGCTGTCCGGCGAAATCCACCCGGCGGTGGGTAACTTGCTGCTCAACGACAGCCGCCAGTTGCGCGACGCCGTAGGCGAGCGTACCCGGCTGCAGGGTGTGGAAGGCCAGGACAACGGCCTGTGGGTCAAGGCCCTCGGCGCCTGGGGCAAGGCCGACGGTGATTCCGGACATGCGCGCTATAGCAGTTCGATTGGCGGCATGCTGCTGGGGATCGATGGGCAGATGAGCGAGGACACCCGTGTCGGCGTCTTTACCGGCTATAGCGACAGTTCGCTGAGCATGGGCGATGGCCGTCACTCCTCGGCCAGCGTCGACAGCTACCACCTGGGCGCCTATGCCGGCAAGGAACTGGAGCAGCTGCGCCTGAGCGTGGGCGCCAGCCACAGTTGGCACCGTACCGAGACCAAGCGCGAACTGCAGTACAACGAGGTCAGCGATCGCCAGAAGAGCAAGCGCGATGCCCAGAGCACCCAGGTGTTCGGCGAGGCGGCCTGGAAGGTCGAACTGCCGAGCGTGGCGCTGGAGCCGTTCGCCAATCTGGCCTACGTGCATATAGCCAGCGACAGCTTCAGGGAGCATGGCGGCGCTGCCGCGCTCAAGGGGGGCCAGGATAACCGCGATGCCTGGCTCTCGACCTTGGGCATGCGCGCCGGCAAGCAGCTGCAGTTGTCCAGCGGCCAGGCGGTCGAGCTTGCCGCCACTCTGGGCTGGCAGCACAACCTGAGCTCCACCGGGGCCGACCAGCACCTGGCGTTCGCGGGCCAGGGCGATACCTACAAGGTTCAGGCGCTGTCACTGGACCGTGATGCGGCGGTGGTCGGTGCACGGGTGGGGATTGCCCTGAGCCGCGAGGCCCGGGTCAACCTGGACTACAACGGACTGCTGGGTAGCCGCGACAAGAGCCACGGGGTCGGCCTGACCCTGGATTGGGCATTCTGACACTAAGGTCTCAGTGCTTTGTAGTCAAAAGGCCCCTGCATTCGCGGGGGCTTTTAAGTTCTGCAGGTAAGCATTTTCGGAGCAATGTGAAATCCGTAGCAGTTCGTCGTTGTCGGACGTTTCTACAACCAGCGTCTGGCATGGATCAATGTTTTCTCTCCGGGTTTGCCCTAACGTCCCCCGACCCATCAGTCATCAAGGACGACAGGAAATGCAGACGCTGCAACGAAAGCACGATATCCAGCCATTGGAAGGCAATGAAATGACCCTCCTGGTCAATGGGTTGCCCGCAGTCGCCAGTGCCGGCGAGACTGTACTCAGCGTGCTCAACGCCGTTGGCCTGCGCCAGCTGGCGCGTAACGATCATGGCCAGCTCAGCGGTGCCTACTGCGGCATGGGCGTCTGCCATTGCTGCCTGGTGCAGATCGACGGTCGTCCCAAGCGTCGCGCCTGCCAGACCATCGTCAAACCGGGCATGCATATCGAGACCGAGGTCAACCGCGTGCACGAGGAGGCCCATCCATGAGCCTTCGTCCTGTGATCGTCGGTGGCGGCTCGGCCGGCATGGGCGCGGCCATCGAGCTGGCCGAACATGGCGTGGATTGCCTACTGTTCGACGAAGCCTCGCGCCCCGGTGGCGTGGTCTATCGTGGCCCGTTGCGCGCCGGCGTCGACCTGGGCTACCTGGGCCCGCGCTACACCAAGGCCCTGACCAAGCTGCACGAAGATTTCGCCGCCTGCGCCGAGCGCATCGACCTGCGTCTGAACCATCGCGTGGTGGGCGGTGACGACCAGCGGCTGATGGTCCTCGATGGCGACGAGCGCCTGCACGAGATCGACTATTCCCATCTGCTGCTGGCCGCCGGTTGCCATGAACGCAACGTGCCGTTCCCTGGTTGGACCTTGCCGGGCGTGATCCTGCTCGGTGGTTTGCAACTGCAGATCAAGAGCGGTGTGGTCAAGCCACTGGGCAGTACCCTGATTGCGGGTACCGGGCCTTTGCTGCCACTGGTCGCCTGCCAGCTGCACGCCGCCGGTGCCAAGGTCGCGGGGGTGTACGAGGCCTGCTCGTTCAACCGCATCGCCAAGGAAAGCCTGGCGCTGATGAACAAGCCACAGCTGTTCCTCGACGGCCTGAGCATGCTCGCCTACATGAAGCTCAACGGCATCCCCATGCATTACGGCTGGGGCGTGGTGGGCGCCACGGGGGAGGGCGAACTGCAGGAAGTCGAGGTCGCACCCTATACCCAGGACTGGCAACCGGACATGAGCCGTGTCCAGCGCGAGCAGGTGCGCACCCTGGCAGTGGGCTATGGCTTCATCCCGCGTACCCAGCTCAGCCAGCAACTGGGCCTGGCCCATGGTTTCAGCGAGGACGGCTACCTGCGCGCCGAATGCAACGTGTGGCAGCAAAGCAGCCAGCCGAACATTCACCTGGCGGGCGACATGGCCGGGATCCGCGGTGGCGAGGCGGCCATGCTGACCGGGCGCATCGCCGCGGTTTCGATGCTCCAGCAGATGGGCAAGCTCGATGCCGAGCAGGCGATCGAGCGCCGTGAGCGCTACCTGGGCAAGCTGGCTGCGATCAAGCGCTTCCGTTCCGGGGTTGAGCGCTACACCGCCCGTGGCGCCGCACAGGTCGCACTGCCACAGGCCGACACGGTGATCTGCCGTTGCGAACACGTGACTCGCGAGCAGATCGATCTGGCCCTGGAGCAGGGTGTGCAAGACATGGCCAGCCTGAAGATGCGCACCCGGGTGAGCATGGGCGACTGCCAGGGGCGCATGTGCGTCGGTTACTGCAGCGACCGTCTGCGCAGCGCCACCGGGCGCAAGGACGTGGGTTGGCTGCGCCCGCGCTTCCCGGTGGACCCGATCCCGTTTTCCGCATTCGAACAACTCGGCACGGAGGCCTGAACATGAAAAAGCACTACGACATCATCATCGCCGGTGGTGGAGTGATCGGCGCGTCCTGCGCCTACCAGCTGTCCAAGCGCAGCAACCTGAAGATCGCCTTGATCGACTGCAAGCGCCCGGGCAATGCCACCCGCGCCTCGGCCGGCGGCCTGTGGGCCATCGGCGAATCGGTGGGGCTGGGTTGCGGGGTGATCTTCTTTCGCATGATGTCCTCGCGCAGCAAGCGCGAGGCCAATGGCGCGGCGGTGGTGGTCGATTCGAGCACACCGCACATCCTGCCGGAATGCTTCTTCGACTTCGCCTTGCAGTCCAACGCGATTTATCCACAGCTGCACCAGGAACTGATCGAACGCCACGGCATGGACTTCAAGTTCGAGCGCACCGGGCTCAAGTACATCATCCAGGATGAAGAAGACCAGTTATACGCCGAGCACATCGTCAAGCAGATCCCGCACTTGGCCGACCAAGTTCGTTGGCTCGACCGCGACGCGCTGCGCGCTTCGGAACCGGCGGTAACGCTCAAGGCCAATGGCGCGCTGGAGTTTCTCTGCGATCACCAGGTCAGTCCGTTTCGCCTGGGCGATGCGTTCATGGAGGCGGCGCGGCAGAACGGCGTCGACCTGTACCCGAACGTCAACATCACCGGCGTGCTGCATGAAGGCTCACGGATCAAGGGCGTGCGCACCGCCGAAGCCGGTGAGTTCCATTGCGGCACATTGATCAATGCCGCTGGCGCCTGGGCGGCGGAACTGAGCGAGTGGGCCACCGGGGAGAGCATTCCGGTCAAGCCGGTGAAAGGCCAGATCGTGCTGACCGAGCGTCTGCCCAAGCTGCTCGATGGCTGCATCACCACCAGCGATTGCTACATGGCACAGAAAGACAACGGCGAGATCCTGATCGGCAGTACCACCGAGGAGAAGGGCTTTGATGTCAGCAATACCTTCCCGGAGATCAACGGCTTGGTACAGGGGGCGATCCGCTGCGTGCCACAGCTGGCGCAGGTGAACCTCAAGCGCACCTGGGCCGGCCTGCGGCCTGGGTCACCGGATGAGCTGCCGATTCTCGGGCCTGTGGATAATGTCCCGGGGTATTTCAACGCCTGTGGACATTTCCGTACCGGGATTCTGACCTCGGCGATTACCGGCGTGCTGCTGGACAAGGTTGTCCACAATGAGGCGCTGCCGCTGGATATCACGCCATTCCTGGCGTCGCGCTTCCACAGCGCTGGGGATAAACAGCGGGCCCATGGCTAAGTGGGCTTTGCCCTGCGATTGCGTTGGCAGGCATGACGCAATCGCGGGGCAAGTCCGCTCCCACGGGCGGTGCTGAAAGGTCCGGTCAGATCTGCATCGCCATCCCTTGCACATTCATCGCCGCCTGGCGCAGGGCCTCGGAGCGGGTCGGGTGCGGGTGGCAGGTGAGGGCGATGTCCTCGGCCGAGGCCGAGAACTCCATTGCCACGCAGAACTCGCCGATCATCTCGCTCACGCTTGGGCCGACCAGGTGCACGCCCAGCACCTCATCGGTCTCGGCATCGGCGATGACTTTGGCGAAGCCTTCGGTCTCATGGTTGATCTTGGCGCGGCTGTTGGCGGTGAAGGGGAACTTGCCGACCTTGTAGGCACGGCCTTCGGCCTTGAGCTGCTCTTCGGTCTTGCCGACGCTGGCCAGTTCCGGGCGGGTATAGATGACGCCCGGGATGAGGTTGTAGTTGACCTCGTGGGCCTTGCCGGCGATGCGCTCGATGCACGACACCGCTTCGTCTTCGGCCTTGTGCGCCAGCATCGGGCCGGAGGTGACGTCGCCGATCACCCAGATGCCTGGCACCGTGCTGCGGTGATGGTCGTTGGCGAGCATGCCGCGCTTGTCGGTTTGCAGCCCTGCGCTTTCCAGGTTCAGGCCTTGGGTATAAGGACGGCGGCCGATGGCTACCAGCACGTAGTCGGCCTGCAGGGTTTCGGCGGTACCACCGGCGGCGGGTTCCAGGGTCAGTGTGACGCCGTCGGCCGCGGCCGTGGCCTGGGTCACCTTGCTGCCCAGCTTGAAGGTCATGCCTTGCTTGGCCAGGGCTTTCTGCAGGGTCTTGGCGGTTTCTTCGTCGGTGCCAGGGCAGATGCGGTCCAGGTATTCGATCACCGTCACTTCGGCACCCAGGCGACGCCATACCGAACCCAGCTCCAGGCCGATCACCCCGGCGCCGATGACGATCAGATGCTTGGGCACCTGGGGCAGCGACAGGGCACCGGTGGAGTCGATGATGCGCTGGTTGTCGATGGTCACGCCGGGCAGCGGCGTGGGCTCCGAGCCGGTGGCAATGACGATGTCCTTGGCCTGCAGGGTGGTTTCACTGCCGTCCTCGGCCTTGACGATCACCTTGCCAACCCCGTCCAGGCGGCCCCAGCCCTTGACCCAGTCGACCTTGTTCTTGCGGAACAGGTATTCGATGCCCTTGGTCAGGCCAGTCACGCTTTCATCTTTCTGCTTCATCATCTGGCCCAGGTTGAGGGTCGGCTTGACCTCGATCCCCAGGTGGGCGAACTCATCGCCACTGGCTGCCTCATACAACTCGGAAGCGTGCAGCAATGCCTTGGAAGGCATGCAACCGACGTTCAGGCAGGTGCCGCCCAAGGTCGAGCGACCCTCGACACAGGCCACGCTCAGGCCCAGCTGGCCCGCACGGATCGCGGCGTTGTAGCCGCCGGGGCCGCCGCCAATGATCACCACGTCATAGGATTTCATGGGTTTCGTTACTCCGAGAGTGTGAGGAAGCGAAGAGGGCACAAGGTTAATCTGAGCGAGCAGGATTGTATACAATCTGCCATATAGGCTGCGCCAGATAGTTCTAGACCATGGTCGTGATTACCGGAAACTTCGTACGAATGAACTACCCTGATGCGGTGACGTCCGACACATTAAGGCGTGGCGTCCCGTATCAACGAAAGGGAGGGTCATGAATGCTTGCGCAACTTCCACCTGCGTTGCAGAGCTTGCACTTACCTTTGCGCGTCAAGCTGTGGGACGGCAACCAGTTCGATCTGGGGCCGAGCCCGCAAGTCACCATCGTGGTCAAGGAACCCCAGCTCATTACCCAGCTCACCCATCCCAACCTCAATGAGTTGGGATCGGCCTTCGTCGAGGGCAAGCTGGAGCTGGAAGGCGATATCGGCGAAGTCATCCGGGTTTGCGACGAACTCAGCGATGCCTTGCTGCAGGATGAAGATGAGGTATTGCCGGCACGCACTGCCCATGACAAGACCACCGATGCCGAAGCCATTTCCTATCACTACGACCTGTCCAACGAGTTCTACCAACTGTGGCTCGACCGGGACATGGTCTATTCCTGTGCTTATTTCAAGGAGCCGGACAACACCCTGGCCCAGGCTCAGCAGGACAAGTTCGATCACCTGTGCCGCAAACTACGCCTGCAGGCTGGCGATTACCTGCTGGATGTCGGTTGTGGCTGGGGCGGGCTGGCGCGCTTTGCCGCCCGTGAGTATGGCGCCAAGGTGTTTGGCATCACCCTGAGCAAGGAACAGCTGAAGCTGGGCCGCCAGCGGGTCAAGGAGGAGGGCCTGGCTGACAAGGTCGACCTGCAGATCCTCGACTACCGCGACCTGCCCCAGGATGGTCGCTTCGATAAGGTGGTCAGCGTCGGCATGTTCGAGCATGTCGGCCACGCCAACCTCGAGCTGTACTGCCAACGGCTGTTCGGTGCCGTGCGCGAGGGTGGCCTGGTGATGAACCATGGCATCACGGCCAAGCATGTCGATGGCCGCCCCGTCGGCCGCGGCGCGGGCGACTTCATCGATCGTTATGTATTCCCCCATGGCGAGCTGCCGCATATCTCGATGATCACTGCACGGATTTGCGAAGCGGGCCTGGAGGTGGTCGACATCGAGAGCCTGCGCCTGCACTACGCCAAGACCCTCAACCACTGGAGCGAGAACCTCGAGAACCAGCTGCAACGCGCCGCCGCGCTGGTGCCGGAGAAGACCTTGCGTATCTGGCGCCTGTACTTGGCCGGTTGCGCCTACGCCTTCACCAAGGGCTGGATCAACCTCCATCAGATTCTCGCAGTGAAGCCTTACGCCGACGGTCACCACGACCTGCCATGGACCCGTGAGGACCTGTATCGCTGACCTCTACAGCGGCGTGCTCGTCCGGCACGCCGCTGCGCGCTACAGGATCGGTGAAATCAGGCGCGCGATGCGCATACCCAGCTGTTGCAGACGATGGGTGTCGCGGCTGTCTTCAGCGGTGATCTCCCTGGCCTGCTCGAAATCATTCACCAGCATGAGCTCGACCTGATCGGCAAAGGCACGATCCACAGTGAGCAAGGTGATCTCGAAATTCAGCCGGAACGAACGATTGTCGAGGTTGGCGCTGCCGATGGCGCTGACCTCGTCATCCACCAGCACGACTTTCTGGTGCAGGAACCCCGGTTGATAGCGGAACATGCGCACCCCGGCGCGCACCGCTTCGAAGGCGAACAGGCTGGAGGCGGCGTAGACGATGCGGTGGTCGGGGCGCGAGGGAATCAGGATGCGTACATCGACGCCCCTCAGTACCGCCAGGCGCAGGGCGGCGAAGATGGCTTCGTCGGGAATGAAGTAGGGGCTGGTGATCCATACCCGGCTGCTCGCCGAGTGAATCGCTTCGAGAAAGAACAGCGCGCAGGTTTCCTGGGGATCGGCCGGGCCGCTGGCCAGCGCCTGGCACAACACGCCATCCTCGGGGTAGGCATCAGGCAGGATCAGCGGCGGGAGCTGGCGCGTGGCCCAGTACCAGTCCTCGGCGAAGGACTCCTGCAGGCAGGCCAGCACCGGGCCGCTTATCTGTACGTGGGTATCGCGCCAGGGCGAGAGCTTGGGGTGTGCACCGAGGTATTCGTCTCCCACGTTGTGGCCACCGAGAAAACCTTGCAGACCATCAACCACCACGATCTTGCGATGATTGCGGAAGTTGACCTGAAAGCGGTTGAACCAGCCGCGGCGCGTGGCGAAGGCCTCAATCTGCACTCCACCGTCACGCAGTACCTGGCTGTAGCTGGCCGGCAGCGCATGGCTGCCGACGCGGTCGTAAAGCACGAAAATTCGGACACCTTCGGCGGCCTTGCGCAGCAATAGCTGCTGCAGTTCCTTGCCCAGGGCATCGTCATGGATGATGAAGAACTGCACCAGGACGGTGTCCCGCGCCATGCGGATGGCCGAGAAGATCGCCTCGAATGTGGCAGCGCCGTCGACCAGCAGTTTCACTTCGTTGTTGGCCAGGCATGGCATGCGCCCGAGCTTGGGCATGGCGCGCAGGGCGGCATAGCTGTCCGACTCGCGGGCGGTCAGCGCTTCCTCCACCCATGGGCGCCAGTTCAGGTTGGCCATGGCCACATGCATTTCCTGGTTGGCCTGGCGCCGCGCCTGGATGTACGCATAGAAGGAGCGGGCGCCGAACACCAGGTAGGGGATGAGCGTGAGGTAGGGGATGAACAGCAGCGACATGGCCCAGGCGATCGCACCTTGGGCGGTGCGCACGGTGAACACCGCATGCAGCGCGGCGGCCAGGCCGAGCAGGTGAATCAGACCGAGCACGTAACCGAAAAAGTAGGGGCTGTGGTAATCCATACGCATCCTGCTTGCCGAGAGTACTGCTGCTAACAGACCACGTTCGAGGGGACCACTGCAACCCACAGGCGAATTCGACGTCTAAAGGCTCAGTCCGGCCGGAGCCGGTATTTCGAGGAGCTTTCATCCATGAAGATTCGTCTGCCATTGCTCGCCCTGGCACTGGGGTTGGGCAGCCCGCTGGTCCACGCGCAGATGTTGCAACCCGGCTTGTGGGAGCTGACCACCAGCAATATGCAGGTCGATGGCAAGCCGTTGCCAGACATGGAGTTCATGCTCGGCCAGTTGAAGAACCTGCCGCCTGAGCAACGGGCGATGATGGAAGGTGCCCTGGCCAAGCAGGGCATCACCGTGGGCGGCAAGGGTGTGCGCTCGTGCCTGACCGCCGAGCAGGTCAAGACCAACGACATCCCCCTGCAGGACCCGCAATCGGGCTGCACGCAGAAGATCACCGAGCGCAATGGCAATGTCTGGAAGTTCCAGTTCAACTGCCCGAAAGCCCAGGGTACCGGCCAGGCCACCTTCCTCAGCGACCGTGAGTTCCTGACCAAGGTCAACGGCACGTTCAATGCCTCCGGTGTCCAGCAACAGGGAAGCATGGATACCCGGGCGGTCTGGCTGGGCAACGACTGTGGAACAGTGAAGCCACGCAGTTGAAGTAGCGCTCACCACCGATGTTGAGTCACCGCAACCGCGTCGTGGGCATGCAGGCTCTCTGCATGCTCCACGCGTACGCTGAACCCCAACACCTCTTCAATCTGCATCAATGCCAGGTGCAGGCGCCGGGCAGCATCCTCGCAGAACATCAGGTTCTGTCCATTGGCCAGGGCAAAAGCCTGCTCGTCGGCGCGCTTCACTGCGGTCTGCACTGCGGTGCCCAGCGCGGCTTCCGCCGCGTCGATCAGCCCTGTCAGGTTCAGCGCTTCCCCTGCAAGGCGTACCTGAAGCCTGGCCATGCTCCGTTGGCTATGGGGCGTGGCGACGATCCCGTCACTACTGCCCAGCCATTGGCGAATGCCGCAGCGGTCCAATGGCCGGTGGGCGAAGTCCCTGTCGAACTGCTCCTGGATCAACTGCCTTGCTAGTGCTGCCGAGCATGGGCATGTCGACGAGTACGGCACATTCACTGATAGTTCCACGTGGAACATTTCATCTTCAAGCTTGGCATCCACGGTTACCGGGTAGCGCTTCCAGCCAGCCAACGGACTGATCAGTGCCGACCGTTTGAGCAGATGATCAAAGGTCAGGCGCAGATAAGCATTGTTGGACAGGCCGGTGTGGCTAAGCAGAAATGACCGCAGTATATGGCGTAGAAGCGGGGGTGACAGGGGTTGTTGCTCCAGCGCCTCCAATGCCAGGTACAGCCGGGACATGTGGATGCCGCGTGAGGCGCCATCGTCGAGGCTCACTCCGGCATCGGCAAATGCGGTGACGGTGCGCCCGTCGAGTTGCAGCGCAACGGCGATACCATTCATGCCCACCCAGTCCAGCGGCAGTGCCTGTTGGTTGCTTTGGGCGGCGACATCGGGAAGGGATAGGCTGGTCATGGAAGGGATCCTGAACGGTTAAAGTCACTGGCAACCGCCGATGAGGCTGCAATGCAGGTTGAAGCGTTGGCCGCTGGAGCTGGAAACACGATTCAGCGTGGTCCAGCCAATACGCCGGCTGTAGCCGACCCAAGCCTCGCCGTCGCTGGCCAGGCCGGTAAAGAACGTCAATGCGCCGTGGCGGCTGTTGGTTTGCGCCCAAAGCCGCTTGCTCGCAACTTCATACCCGCGCAAGTAAAAGGTGCTGCCCTCGGTTCGCACGCTGTAGTAGTTGCCCTTGCTGTCCTGGCAGGCCAGCAAGGTTGCGCTGCGGGTGCACCGTGCAAGGTCGGTAGTGGGCATGGCAAAGAGCTGCTCTGGATGAACGAGCAGCAGCAGGGCGATGACGCCAGGTAGTTTCATGACGCTCTCCAGACAACCGTTCGGCGATACGGCTTGGCGAAATTGTATTGTTATAATATAACATTGTACAATGCATCGTTTCGAATGCGCCTGCCCGATGAGGTTCGTCATGCCCAACCGTCTTCCTGTCACCGTGCTGTCCGGCTTCCTGGGTGCCGGCAAGAGCACGTTGCTCAACCATGTCCTGCGTAACCGCGACAATTTGCGCGTGGCCGTGATCGTCAACGACATGAGTGAAATCAACATCGATGCCAGTGAGGTGCAACGCAATGTCAGCCTCAACCGCGCTGAGGAAAAGCTGGTTGAGATGAGCAACGGCTGCATCTGCTGCACACTGCGCGAGGACCTGCTGGAGGAGGTGGCCCGGTTGGCGGGCGAGGGTCGCTTCGATTACCTGCTGATCGAGTCCACGGGTATATCCGAGCCGCTTCCGGTCGCCGAGACGTTCACCTTTCGCGATGAGCAGGGCCGCAGTCTCTCCGACATGGCACGCCTCGACACCATGGTCACCGTTGTCGATGGGCTGAACTTCCTTCGCGATTATCAGGCAGCCGAAAGCCTGGCCAGTCGGGGCGAGACCTTGGGCGAAGGTGACGAACGTTCGATCAGTGACTTGCTGATCGAGCAGGTTGAGTTCGCCGATGTGTTGCTGCTGAGCAAGATCGACCTGATCAGCCAGCATGAGCGCGAAGAATTGACCGCCATCCTGCGCAGCCTCAATGCGCGGGCGCAGATCGTGCCGATGGTGATGGGCCAGGTGCCTTTGGCGCGCATCCTCGATACCGGCCTGTTCGATTTCGACCAGGCCGCGCAGGCGCCGGGCTGGCTGCAGGAGCTGCGTGGCGAACATGTGCCGGAAACCGAGGAGTATGGTATTGCCGCGACCACCTGGCAGGCGCGCCGGCCATTCCATCCGCAGCGTTTCTTCGACTTTATCCACAAGCCTTGGAGCAACGGCCGCTTGCTGCGCTCCAAAGGGTTCTTCTGGCTGGCTAGCAAGTTCCAGGAGGCCGGTAGCTGGTCGCAGGCCGGCGGCATGATGCGCCATGGCCTGGCTGGTCGTTGGTGGCGTTTCGTGCCGCGCGAACAATGGCCGCAGGATGAAGAGAACACCGCGGCGATCCTCAAGCAGTGGTCCGCGGAAGCGGGCGACTGCCGACAGGAACTGGTGTTCATCGGGCAGAACATCGACTTTGTTCGGTTATCCACAGAGCTGGAAGCCTGCCTGCTCGATGATGAGGAAATGGAGTTGGGGCCGATGGGCTGGCTGCGCCTGCCGGACCCCTTTGGTGAGTGGCATGAGGACGCTGCGGCATGACTGTGGATATCCGCCAGGTCTTCGGTGAGTCACCCCAGGTGATGACGGAGATTCTCCAGGATGGGGTCAACCTCGCGGTCTGGCAGCGCCGCCTGCCGGCCCAGGTCGAGGACTTCGCCAACCTGGTGCTGAGCCTGGGCCAGCCATTGGCCGATGAGCGCGTGATCGAGGTGGATGAACGCCAGCCGCCAGCGTTGCCCGGGCTGCTCAGAGAAACCGCCGATCTGCATGGCTACGATGGCTTCGTCGCCGATGTGGCCTGGCTGGTGGCGGCCTATACCTGCCTGCTGGGCGCTCGGCGCCTAGGGGTGCGGCTGCGGGTGCTTGAGGGGGCGATGTGCCCGCGCATGCATGTGGATCATGTGCCATTGCGCCTGCTCAGTACCTACGCCGGCGCAGGTAGCGAATGGCTGCCAGAGGGTGCCATCGACCGTACCCGGTTGCAGCTGGCGCCGCCGCCTGTGGATAACGTCCGGCGATTGGTGGCGGGAGAGGTAGCCCTGCTCAAGGGTGAGAAGTGGCTGGGGAACGAGGGTGCGGGCTTGGTCCACCGGTCCCCGCAGACACCCGCCGGGGAGCGTCGCTTGCTGTTGAGCCTGGACTGGTTGGCATGAATTGCCGGACGCCCCGGTATAGACTGCCATCAAGCCCTTGCGATACCGAGCCATGTTGCAGAACATCCCCACCCATGTGATCGCCGGCCCGCTAGGCGCCGGCAAGACCAGCCTGATCCGTCACTTGCTGGAGCAACGACCAACTGGTGAGCGTTGGGCCGTGCTGGTCAACGAATTTGGCCAGATCGGCCTGGATGCCGCCTTGCTCAGCCGTGATGAGGCCGGCATCGCCATCGCAGAGGTGGCGGGAGGCTGTCTGTGCTGCGTCAATGGCGCACCGTTCCAGGTGGGGCTCGGCCGCCTGCTGCGCAAGGCGCGCCCGGATCGCCTGTTCATCGAACCGTCCGGCCTCGGTCACCCACTCGAATTGCTGGAGCAACTGGGGCGGGCGCCTTGGACCGGTGTCCTGTCGGTCCAGCCACTGTTGATGGTGCTGGATGCCGCGGCCCTTTCCCGGGGCACTGGCTTGCCAGAGGCACAGAACATGGCATTGGCGAAGGCGGGGTTGCTGCTGTTCAACAAGGCGAGCTCCATGGATGCTGCCACCCGCCTGTTGATAACTGCATCATTGCCTGAAGTCCCGGCGTTGTGGACGGATCATGGCGCGCTAGCCCTCGCTGAGTTGCCTGTATCGCCCGCGGCGCCAGCAGCGGGCTCACTCGACCTTTCCAGTTTGCCTGTGGATAACGGCCCCGTCCCACGGCCCACCTTGTGGGTGGATCCGCGGCAACCGATCTGTCAGTCCCGGCTGGCGGACGAGGGCTGGAGCGTAGGTTGGCGCTGGCATCCGGGCCAGTTCTTCGATGAAATGGCGCTACGTGGCGTTCTTGAGCAATGGTCGTGGTGCCGGGCGAAAGGGGTTATCCACACCGCGGCGGGGTGGCAGTCGTTCAATGGCCTGGAACGTGGGGCGCTGGAATGGCGCCCCAGCGAATGGCGCAGGGACTCGCGCATCGAGCTGATCTTCGATCAGCCACAACCAGTGCAGGTGCTCCAGGCGGCCATCGCCAGCTGTTACGTTGCTGGCTGATCAATTGCGCCAGCGGTTATGTTCCTGGCGCCATTGCTGCATTTCGATGACGTTGTCGGTGCGTGGCGGGGTCTTGATCTCGAACGGGTAGGGTGCAAGTTCGATCTGCATGGTGTGGGCGCCGAACTGGGTGACAGTGCCGGGGTGACGTTGTTCGCCGGTAACGGTGAACTCGAAATTGTAGATGCGCGCCAGGCGCTTTCGGCCATTGGCGTCGCGCACGAAAGCGATGCGCTTGAGCGCCACGGCGTCGTCGAGCAGTTCCAGGTCGAGCTTGGCACAATGCTGCTTGACCCGAGCCAGGGCCTTCTCGCGAAGCCCGTGGTTGTGCCACAGCCAGGCGCCTGCGGTCGCCACCAGCATCAGGACGAAAAGGTTTTCCAGGGTCAGCATTTGCGTAAGCTCCAGACAGGTCGATCCAGCTTAACTGCGTCTCTGGCCTGTCGTACAGATGGCAATCAGGTTCATACTGCGGGCCGCACATTTCTTCACATAGTTTCGGAAGCGCCCTGCATGAAACGTACACCGCACCTGCTCGCCATTCAGTCCCACGTGGTCTTTGGACACGCCGGCAACAGCGCCGCGGTGTTTCCCATGCAGCGGGTCGGGGTCAACGTCTGGCCACTCAACACGGTGCAGTTCTCCAACCACACTCAGTATGGCCAGTGGGCGGGGGAAGTGCTTGCGCCAGCGCAAATTCCCGCGTTGGTGGAAGGCATTTCCAATATCGGCGAATTGGGCCACTGCGATGCGGTGCTGTCGGGTTACCTGGGCAGTGCCGAGCAGGGGCGGGCGATCCTGGCTGGCGTCGAGCGGATCAAGGCGGTCAATCCCAGGGCTTTGTACCTGTGCGACCCGGTCATGGGCCATGCCGAGAAAGGTTGCATCGTGCCGGCCGAGGTAAGTGAATTCCTGCTCGAGCAGGCCGTGGCCAAGGCCGATATCCTGTGCCCCAACCAGCTTGAGCTGGACAGTTTCTGTGGCCGCCGCGCGCAGTCGCTGGAGGATTGCGTGGGCATGGCGCGCGGGTTGTTGGAGCGTGGGCCGCAGGTAGTGCTGGTCAAGCACCTGAATTATCCACAGCGCGCGGACGATGCCTTCGAGATGCTCCTGGTGACCCGCGAAGCCAGCTGGCACCTGCGTCGGCCACTGCTGGCGTTCCCGCGTCAGCCGGTAGGGGTGGGCGACCTGACGTCAGGGTTGTTCCTCGCCCGGGTGCTGCTTGGCGATAACTGGCTGCAAGCCTTCGAGTTCACCGCCGCTGCCGTGCATGAGGTGCTGCTGGAAACCCAGGCCTGCGCCAGCTATGAACTGCAGCTGGTGCGGGCCCAGGATCGCATCGCCCACCCACGGGTGCGCTTCGAGGCGCAGCGCCTGAACGGCTAGATCGAATCGGTCTTCAGGTTCTGATAGCGCTGCTCTAGCTCCTGGCGGATCTGTCGGCGCTGCTGACCCTGCAGGAAGCGGCGCTTCTCTTCGCTGCTCTGCGGCTGGCGTGGTGGTACCTTCACCGGGCGCCGGTCATCGTCGACAGCCACCATGGTGAAGAAGCAGCTGTTGGAGTGGCGTACAGAGCGCTCGCGGATATTCTCCGTGACAACCTTGATGCCCACCTCCATCGAGGTGTTGCCGGTGTAGTTGACCGACGCCAGGAAGGTCACCAGTTCGCCGACGTGCACCGGCTCGCGGAAGATCACCTGGTCCACCGACAGGGTCACCACATAGGTACCGGCATAGCGGCTGGCGCAGGCATAGGCGACTTCGTCGAGGTACTTGAGCAGGGTGCCGCCGTGTACGTTGCCAGAGAAGTTGGCCATGTCCGGTGTCATCAGGACGGTCATGGTCAGCTGGGCGTTTCCAGGTTCCATAGAGAGCTCACGGTGAATTTGCACGGTATCGGGGCGGGTATCTGCAGACACTTCTGTTTCCCCTCTTTGAGGTTTCCCATCCTGGTACGGGACGTCGGCTGACGCTCCATCGTCACGCCAATATTGCCATCGGCGGTGTCGAATCTGCCGATCTGTTTCTGCATATTGCATTGGCAATTTGCGGCAAGGCGCGATGTTAACCTGACGACGCCCATGCAACGTGGGCTTTCGCGTCAATCACAACAGTATGTGCCTGCTCCGCGCCCAGGGTCTTCCCAGCAGAGGAGCGGTTCGCCCCCAGCATCGAAAACAAGGAGTAACACGCCATGCATGCCATCAGCTTCATCCAGGATCTGGCGGTGATCATGCTGGTTGCCGGGGTGGTCACCATTCTCTTTCATCGCCTCAAGCAGCCCGTGGTGCTGGGCTACATCGTCGCCGGCTTCATCATCGGGCCGCACACGCCGCCGTTCGGGCTGATCCACGACGAAGACACCATCAAGACCCTGGCTGAACTGGGAGTGATCTTCCTGATGTTCTGCCTGGGCCTGGAGTTCAGCCTGCGCAAGCTGTTCAAGGTCGGTGCCACGGCGTTCATCGCCGCCTTCCTGGAAATCGTCCTGATGATCTGGATCGGTTTCGAGATAGGTCGCTGGTTCGGCTGGAACACCATGGATTCGCTTTTCCTCGGGGCGATCCTGGCGATTTCTTCGACCACCATCATCGTCAAGGCGCTCAACGACCTGAAGATGAAGAACGAGCGCTTTGCCCAACTGATCTTCGGCGTGCTGATCGTCGAGGATATTCTCGGCATCGGTATCATCGCGCTGCTGTCGGGCATCGCCGTCAGCGGTACGGTGAGCTCCGGCGAGGTGTTCTCGACCGTGGGCAAGTTGTCGCTGTTCATGATCGTCGCGCTGGTCATCGGCATCTTGCTGGTGCCGCGGCTGCTGGCCTATGTGGCCAAGTTCGAAAGCAACGAAATGCTGCTGATTACCGTGCTGGGCCTGTGTTTCGGCTTCTGCCTGCTGGTGGTCAAGCTCGAGTACAGCATGGTGCTGGGTGCCTTCCTGATCGGCGCAATCATGGCCGAGTCGCGCGAGCTGCTGAAGATCGAGCGCCTGATCGAGCCGGTGCGCGACTTGTTCAGTGCCATCTTCTTCGTGGCCATCGGCCTGATGATCGACCCGTCGATCCTGCTCGAATACGCTTGGCCGATCGTGGTCATCACCCTGGCGGTGGTGTTGGGCAAGATGCTTTCCTGCGGCATGGGGGCGTTCATTGCCGGCAATGATGGACGCACTTCGCTGCGTGTGGGGATGGGGCTTTCGCAGATCGGCGAATTCTCCTTCATCATCGCTGCCCTGGGCATGACCCTGCAGGTCACCAGCGACTTCCTCTACCCGGTCGCGGTGGCGGTATCGGCCATCACCACCCTGCTCACGCCCTACCTGATCCGCGCTGCCGACCCGTTGTCGATCAAGCTGGGCAATGTGGTACCCAGCCGCCTGGCGCGGGTGCTTTCGCTGTACGGCGAGTGGTTGCGCAGCATCCAGCCCCAGGGCGAGGGGGCCATGCTGGCGGCGATGATCCGGCGCATCCTGTTGCAGGTCGGGGTCAACCTGGCGCTGGTGATCGCGATCTTCTTCAGTGGCGGCTATTTCGCCGGGCGTATCGGCGTCTGGCTCAGCGAATGGGTGACGGACGCCGGTCAGCAGAAGGCGCTGATCTGGGGCGCGGCGCTGCTGCTGTCGTTGCCGTTCCTGATTGCCGCGTACCGCAAGCTCAAGGCACTGTCGATGTTGCTGGCAGAGATGGGCGTCAAGCCGGAGATGGCGGGGCGACATACCCAGCGCGTAAGACGGGTGATCGCCGAGGTGATTCCGCTGCTGTCACTGCTGGTGATCTTCCTGCTACTGTCAGCCTTGTCGGCGAGCATTCTGCCCACCAGCGAACTGCTGCTGATCATCGCGGTAGTGGCGGCGGTAGTGGTGGCACTGCTGTGGCGCTGGCTGATCCGTGTGCATACGCGAATGCAGGTGGCGTTGCTGGAGACGCTGGAGAACAGCCGCGATCATTCGCACTGAGGGAGCGGTTAACGCTTTCTGCGCAAGATTTCACCGTCGTCCGAGGGGATGGAGCGGTAGCAGTGTCGCCAGGCGCAGAGAGCCTGGCGATTCTACGAGTGATTGGTAGCTATAAGCCATCACTTTGTGCGGGTATTTCTCATTCAGCTTTCCAGCCAGACATCCCGCGCCCAGTGCCAGACCGATTCCCAGCTTTCCTCGGTGACGATTTCCTCTTCACCGGACCACAGCACCACGGTGCCGTCCTCTTCGACGCAGTAGAAATCGTCTCCGTCCTGGCAGATCGGTATGAGGTCGCGGGGCACGCCGGCGTCCCAGGCATTGGCCGCCACCTCCGGCAGGTAGGTGTGGGATTGCGGGTCGGTCACGGTGACCGGCTCGAGGCTGCCGTACACCACGTCACTGACGGTCAGCAGGTATTCCTTGAACACGAAGGGGATGTTGATGAACAGCTCTTCCTCGATCTCGACCAACTGATCCTCGTCCGGCAGTTCCAGCGGCACCGGTACCGGCTCGTTGGCTTCACGGAGTTGTTCGATCACTTCTTCCACGGTTCACATCCTCTGACCTTATGACAACGCTGCGCGTTATACCCTAGTAGGCCGCTCTGGCAAAAGCAAAAACCCCGGGACAGGCCCGGGGTTTTTTCTGCAACGTGCGACGGTTAACCGTTTTGGCGGATACCGGCCAGCAGCCAAGGCTGGTTTTCGCCCTGGGCGCGAACCATGTGCCAGCTTTCGCTGAACACTTCGCCCTGGTCGAAGCGCGAAGTCTTCGACACGCCACGGAAGGTAAGGGTGGCGTCGGTCTGGTCGGCGCGGTCGTCTACGCCGTCCAGTTGCACATCGAGGTCGTCGATGTAGGTGGACTGGAAGCCTTCACCTTGTTCCGCGCGCTCACGCTTGAGGAACTCGAGCATCTGCGGGGTGACGAACTCGGCGATCTTGTCCATCTCGTTGGCGTCCCAGTGCTGCTGCAGCGACTGGAAGTGCGAACGTGCGGCGGCCAGGAAGCTGGCTTCGTTGAACCAGGCCGGGGCGTTTATCGCAGGCGCGGCAACCGGTGCGGCGGAACCGCCGAAGATCGACTGCGGGGCGGCCTGCGGCTGGGCTTCGCGCTGGTACGGGGCATGGCCGGCTGCAGCGTGTTGCGGCTGCTGCTGGCGGCGGCGCGCGGCGATGAAGCGGAAGACCAGGAAGGCGATCAGGCCCATGATCAGGAAATCGAGGATCTGCATGCCATCGAAGCCATCGCCCATGAACATGGAGGCCAGCAGGCCACCGGCGGCGAGGCCGGCCAGCGGGCCCAGCCAGCGCGAGGCGCCGCTGGCGGCAGCGGGTGCGCGGCCTGGCGCGGTCGGGGCGGCGGCAGGGGTGGTCGGGGTAGCCTGGCGGGTTTGGTGGATAGGCGCGGAGCCCGAGCTCTTGCCGCCACCGAAGCGCTTGGCGTTGGCGTCGAGGCTCAGCGTCAGGCCGACGCAGAGCGCCAGAGCGATGCTAAGAAAACGTTGCATAAGTTGGGGGTTCCCGTTTGTGTGGATTGCACGCGCGTCATGGTGCACATGAACCAGCAGACATAGCCAGCGACAACATGTTTCGAGCTTTTGCCTGATAGTCGGGAATGCAGACGGGCGTTGTCTGAAAGGTCATCGCGGGGCAAGCCCCGCGATTGGGTTCAGATGGCTTCCAGCTTGGCGTAACCAAGCATCAGCCATTTGCTGCCTTCGGAGAAGTTCACCTGCACCCGCGCCTGGGCACCGGAGCCCTCGAAGTTGAGGATCACGCCTTCGCCGAACACCGCATGCTGCACCCGCTGGCCAAGGCTGAAGGCGGTCTGCGGGATGCTGGCGTTGGCGAACAGGCTGCTCGCGGGCGTCTTCGCGCCGCCGAACGGGCGGCTGACGGTGTTCGATAGGCGCACTTCCTGCACCAGCCCGGCCGGAATCTCGCGGACGAAACGCGACACCTTGTTGTAGGTTTCGCTGCCGTACAGGCGACGGGTCTCGGCGTAGGTCATGACCAGCTGGCGCATCGCCCGGGTGATGCCCACGTAGGCCAGGCGCCTTTCTTCTTCGAGGCGGCCGGGTTCTTCGAGGCTCATCTTGTGCGGGAACAGGCCTTCCTCCATGCCCACCAGGAACACGTAGGGGAACTCCAGGCCCTTGGCGCTGTGCAGGGTCATCAGCTGGATGCTGTCCTCGTGCTCGTCGGCCTGGGTGTCGCCGGCCTCCAGCGAGGCATGGCCGAGGAACGCCGACAGTGGCGACAGGTCGGCGTCGTCGTCGCTGGTCTCGAAGTTGCGGGCCGCGCTGACCAGTTCCTCAAGGTTTTCCACCCGGGCCTGGCCTTTCTCGCCCTTTTCTTCCTGGTGGTAGATGATCAGGCCGGACTGTTCGATGACGGTCTGGGTCATCAGGTGCAGCGGCATGTCCAGCACCTTGGCGGCGAGGTTCTCGAGCAGCTCGATGAAGGCGCCCAGCGCACTGGCGGCGCGGCCCTTGAGGGCCTTGGCGGCCAGCAGCTGGCACATGGCGTCCCACATCGACAGCTGGCTGTGACGGGCGTGTTCGCGGATGGCCTCGACGGTCTTCTCGCCGATGCCGCGTGGCGGCACGTTGATCACCCGCTCCAGCGCCGCGTCGTTGCCGCGGCCTTCGAGCAGGCGCAGGTAGGCCATGGCGTTCTTGATCTCGGCGCGTTCGAAGAAGCGCTGGCCGCCATAGATGCGGTAGGGGATGCGTTCGCGCAGCAGGGCCTCTTCCAGCACCCGCGACTGGGCGTTGGAACGGTAGAGGATGGCGATCTCGTCGCGAGCGTTGCCCTGCTTGATGAGACTTTCGATGGTCTCGACCACGTAGCGCGCTTCGTCGTGCTCGTTGTACGCGGCGTAGAGCGTGAGCGGTTCGCCCTCGCCCATGTCGGTCCACAGTTCCTTGCCCAGGCGTCCGCTGTTGTTGGCGATCAGCGCGTTGGCGGCCTTGAGGATGCCGCCGGTGGAACGGTAGTTCTGCTCCAGGCGAATCAACTCGGCGTCGGGGAAGTCGGCGGTGTACTGGTGGATGTTCTCTATCTTGGCGCCGCGCCAGCCGTAGATCGACTGGTCGTCGTCACCCACCGCCATCAGGCTGTCGCCACCGGAGGCGAGCAGGCGCAGCCAGGCGTACTGCACGGCGTTGGTGTCCTGGAACTCGTCCACCAGCAGGTGGCGGAAGCGGCGCTGGTAATGCTTGAGCAGGTCCGGGTGGTCGCGCCACAGGTCGAGGGCGCGCAGCAGCAGCTCGGAGAAGTCGATGACCCCGGCGCGGTCGCAAGCCTGTTCATAGGCGACATAGATGTCGCGCATGGTGGCCAGGAACAGGTCGCCGCTGGCCTGGATATGCCGTGGGCGCAGGCCCTCGTCCTTCTGGCCGTTGATGAACCACTGGACCTGGCGTGCCGGCCATTTCTGCTCGTCCAGGCCCATTTCGCGGATCACCCGCTTGACCAGGCGTTGCTGGTCGTCGCTGTCGAGGATCTGGAAGTTCTGCGCCAGCCCTGCCTCCTGCCAGTGCGCCCGCAACAGGCGGTGGGCCAGGCCGTGGAAAGTGCCGACCCACATGCCGGCCGGGTTGATGCCCAGCAGTTGCTCGATACGCTGGCGCATTTCCGCCGCGGCCTTGTTGGTGAAGGTCACCGACAGGATCGAGTGCGGCGAGGCCTGCTCGACCTGGATCAGCCAGGCGATACGGTGCACCAGCACGCGGGTCTTGCCCGAGCCGGCGCCGGCCAGCACCAGTTGGCGCCCGACGGAGGCCGCCACGGCCTGGCGCTGGGCGTCGTTGAGGGAGTTCAGCAGGAGGGAGAGGTCGTCATTATGCATGCGGGCATTCTATGGCCGCGCGCAGGCAGGGGCAAACGCCCGCGCTGCAAATCACCGCACAGGCCATCTACCGTTCATCGGCGCTGCTGGCAGCGCCGCGTGGTTGAGCGGTCAGACCTGGACGGACGAGACATTTTCCAAATCATGACGTAGAGCAGTTTGGTCTGACGCGACGCTTGTGTATTCTCCCTGCACATTTGTGGTCAGCCATAACAAGAACTCAAAAGAATCCAGCCATATGACCCAGGATTGCATGGCGATCGGAGCATCGCCGGAGACGACACGGAGCGTTCGCAGGCAATTCGCCACCCAGCTGTCGATCGAGCGGACTCGCCTGCTGTACCAGGGCTCTCTGCTGCCCACCCTGTTCATGCTGCTCAACGGCCTGCTCAGCGCCTGGCTGCTGTGGAGCCCTGGGCGCTATCTGCTGGTTGGTGTGTGGATGGCCTGGCTGCTGGCACTGGTGGTGCTGCGGGTGATCCAGGTGGCGGCCTTCGAATCGGCGACACCGGTTCGCCAGGCCAAGCCAGCCTGGCGGAGGATGTTCCTGCTCGGTTCGGCGTTCAGCGGCCTGACCTTGGCCAGTGCGGTGATCGCCCTGGCGCCGGCGGACAACTTCGTGCAGCAGGCCTGGGTATTCGGCCTGCTCGGGGCAGCGGCGTTGTCGGCCAGTGTCGCCTACGCGGTCAGCCTGCCGGCGTTTCTCAGCTTCGCGGTGCCGTGCCTGCTGCCGCCGATCGCGTTTCTCTTCGTCTATGACGCCGGGCACCAGCGTGGCTGGGGCTGGCTGGGGCTGATCCTGCTGGTAGCGCTGATGGTGGTGGCCTGGCAGGTCAATCGCCTGATCGAGCGTGGCTTGCTGCGCCGCTTCCAGAACCAGGCGCTGATCGAGCATCTGCAGTGCGCCCAGCGCCACAGCGAGGGCCTGAACCGCAAGCTCAGCGCCGAAATCGCCCAGCGCCGTCAGGCCGAGGACGACCTGCGCCAGGCCCATGCCGGCCTTGAACAGCGCGTGGCCGAACGTAGCCATGAGCTGGACCAGGCCAACCAGGCCCTGAGCAAGAGCGAGCAGCGCCTGGCCCTGGCCCTGCAGGCCAGCGAGCTGGGGCTGTGGGACTGGAACCTGGAGACCGACGAAGTCCATCACACACAACTGCATGCCCTGTTCGGCCTCGATGCCGACCAGGTGCGTTCGGTACGCGCCGACCTCAAGCCGCGGCTGCACCCCGATGATTTGCCGGTGCTGCGGCGCACGCTGGTCGAACATCTCAAGGGGCGCACCGAGGACTACCGGGTCGAGTACCGGGTGCGTCACGCCCAAGGCCACTGGTGCTGGATCGAGGACCGTGGGCGGGCGGTGGAATCCGATGCCCAGGGCAAGGTCCTGCGCATGCTGGGCACCCGCCGTGACATCACCGCACAGAAGGAGCAGGAGGAGCAGCAGCGGCTCGCCGCGACGGTGTTCGAGGCAGCCAGCGAGGGGATCGCCATTCTCGATGCCGACTTCCAGCTGCTGGCGGTCAACCAGGCTTTCTGCGATGTCACCGGCTACGGCCGGGCCGAGTTGATCGCCCGCAACGCCCTGGAGCTACCCTGCAGCCGCGACGCCCGGCGCCACAGCCAGGCCATCGACCAGGCGCTGGACCAGCAGGGGCGCTGGCAGGGTGAGTTGGTCGAGGCGCGCAAGAGCGGCGAGCTCTATCCCCAATGGTTGCAGCTCAACAGCGTGAGCGATGTGCGGGGGCGTATCGTCAATATCGTCGGCTTCTTCACCGACCTGTCGGCGCGCCGCGAATCCGAGGAGCGCCTGCGCTATCTGGCGCACTACGATGACCTCACCGGCCTTGCCAACCGTGCGCTGTTCCGCCTGCGTCTGCACGAGGCGGCGCAACGCATGCGTCTGAATGGCCGCAGCCTGGCGCTGCTGCATGTTGACCTGGACCGCTTCAAGCTGCTCAACGAGAGCCTGGGTCATGAGCTGGCCGACCAGTTGCTGAAGAAGATGGCCCAGCGCCTGGCCAACGCGGTGCCCGAAGCCGATACCGTGGCGCGCCTATCCGGCGACGAGTTCGCGGTGCTGTTCGACGGCTATACCAACTTATCCAGCCTGGTGCGCGTCACTACCCGGTTGCTGGACAAACTGCGAGTGCCCCAGCGTGTGGGCGGGCACGAGGTGGTGATCAGCGCCTCGGTGGGTATCAGCCTGCTGTCCGATGCCAGCCTGGACCTCAATGCCCTGGTAAGCCAGGCCGACATGGCCAAGCAGCATGCCAAGCATCTGGGCGGCGACAGCTTCCAGTTCTATACCGAGAGCCTGCGTGCCAGCACCCTTGAGCGCCTGCAGCTGGAGAATCAGTTGCGCAAGGCCATAGACGAAGGCCAGCTGCTGGTCTACTACCAGCCCAAGCTGTGCCTGCGCACCGGTCAGTTGCACGCGGCCGAGGCCTTGGTACGCTGGCAGCACCCGCAATGGGGCATGGTGCCACCCAGCGAGTTCATTGGCCTGGCGGAGGAAACCGGATTGATCGCGCCCATGGGCGAGTTCGTGCTGCGCCAGGCCTGTTGGCAAGCCTGCGAGTGGTTGCGCCAGGGCCTGGAGGTGCGTGTTTCGGTCAACCTGTCGGTGTACCAGTTGCGCCAGGGCAAGCTGGTCAGCCTGGTGCGCCAGGTCCTGCAGGAGTCCGGCCTGGCGCCGCACCTGCTGGAGCTGGAACTGACCGAAAGCCAGTTGCTGGACAGTGTCGAGCACATCATCGCCACCTTCGAGCAGCTACACGCGCTGGGGGTTAAGCTGGCCATCGACGATTTCGGCACTGGCTACTCGTCACTGAGCTACCTCAAGCGCTTCCCGGTCGACTACGTAAAGATCGACCAGGCGTTCATCCGCGGGCTGCTTGAAGGCACGCAAGATGCGGCCATTACCCGGGCGATCATCGCCATGGCGCAGAGCCTGCAATTGAAGGTGGTGGCCGAAGGGGTGGAAACCCGTGAACAGTTGCAGTTCCTGCGCGAGCACGGCTGTGACGAGGTGCAGGGCTACCTGATCAGCCGGCCGGTCGATGCCGCGTCGTTCAAAGCGCTGCTAGGGCTTTCGACCGCCGACCTGTTGGGCTAGGCGTGCCAGGCCTGGCCCTGGCGCGCCAACAGGCTGTTGGCCTGTTCCGGGCCATTGCTGCCGGCGGGGTAAGGGCGCGGCGCCTGGAAGTGCTCCTCCCAGCCCTGCAGGATCGGGTCGATCCAGGCCCACGCGGCCTCGACCTCGTCGCGGCGCATGAACAGCGTCGAATCGCCTTCGAGTACATCCAGCAACAGCCGTTCGTAGGCCTCCCAGCGGCGGGTCTGGGCGAAGGCCTGGGCCAGGTTGAGGTCCAGCTCGACCGGCGCCAGGCGCATGCCTTTGCCCGGGCTCTTGGTCATCATGCGCAAGCTGATGTGCTCATCCGGTTGTAGCTGGATCAGCAGCTGGTTGACCTGGCCGCCGCTGAACAGCTCGTGCGGCACGGGCTTGAACTGGATGACGATCTGCGACGAGCGCCGCGCCATGCGCTTGCCGGTACGCAGGTAGAACGGCACGCCGGCCCAGCGCCAGTTGTCGATGTGCGCCTGGACCGCGACGAAGGTTTCGGTGTCGCTGTCGTTGTCCACGTCCTTCTCGAAATAGTAGGCCGGCACTTCCTGGCCGCCGATCTTGCCGGCGCCGTATTGGCCGCGCACGGTCTTGTCCTGGACGTCCTGGCCGGTGATGGGCTTGAGGGCGCGGAGGATCTTCACCTTCTCGTCGCGTACCGCTTCGGCCTCGAACTGCGAGGGGGGCTCCATGGCCACCAGGCAGAGCAGTTGCAGCAGGTGGTTCTGCAGCATGTCGCGGGTAGCGCCGGCACGGTCGTAGTAGGCGCCGCGGTTTTCCACGCCGAGGGTTTCACAGACGCTGATCTGCACATGGTCGACCTGGCCGTTGCGCCATACCGGCTCGAGCAAGGCGTTGGCAAAGCGCAGGGCCATGAGGTTCTGCACGGTTTCCTTGCCCAGGTAGTGGTCGATGCGAAAGACCTGGGACTCGTCGAACACCGCGCCGATCGCTTCGTTGATCGCGGTGGCCGACTCAAGCGAGTGGCCGATGGGCTTTTCCAGCACGATGCGCGCTTCGCTGTCGGCCAGGCCGGCGATGCGCAGGTGAGTGGCGATCGGCACGAACAGCTTGGGCGCGGTGGCCAGGTAGAAGATCCGCGTCAGGCCGCCGGGCTCACCCAGGTAGCGGGCCAGGCGGCCGAAGTCAGCGCTCTGCGCCGCGTCCATGGGGAAGTAGTCGAGCCGCGCCGAAAAGCGCTGCCAGACGTCTTCGTCGAAGTCCTGGCGGGCGACCTGCGCCCGGCAATGGCGCTCGGCAAGCTTGACGTAGTCGTTGCGCGGCAGGTTGCGTCGGGCCAGGGCGATAATCCGCACGGCGGTGTGCAGGCGGGATTCGCGATACAGGTGGTAGAGCGCCGGGAGCAGTTTGTGCAGGGCCAGGTCGCCCGTGCCGCCGAAGACCAGGATGTCGCAAGGAATCGTCAAACCACCACTCTCCACGTTCGATTAGCTGGGCGGGTTGGCAAGCATGTAGTATAACTACAAGAAAGCTACATCCCGGCACGCCGATCATAACCGAGTCCAGCCCGTGAATCTGTTGCAACATATCGACCAATCGCGGCACCTGCTGCGCAAATCGGAACTCAAAGTGGCCGACCATGTGCTGCTCGATCCGGCTGCCGTCATGCACAGCTCCATGGCCGATCTGGCGCACAGCGTGGGTATCAGCGAACCGACCATCGTGCGCTTCTGCCGGGCGATCGGTTGCTCGGGCTTCCAGGATCTCAAGCTCAAGCTGGCGCAAAGCCTGGCTGCCGGTGCCAGCTTCGGTCAATTTGCCATCCATGAAGACGACTCGGTCGCCGACTACAGCCTGAAAATCTTCGACACCACCCTGCATACCTTGATGGAAGTACGCGAGCACCTCGACCCGCAAGCCTTGCAGCAGGCGGTGACGGCCATGGCCCAGGCCCAGCGCGTGGAGTTCTATGGTTTTGGCGCCTCGGGCGCGGTCGCGGCGGATGCGCAGCACAAGTTCTTCCGCCTGCTGCTCAGCGCGGCGGCCTATTCCGATCCGCACATGCAGGCAATGTCGGCTGTCACGCTCAAGCCGGGCGATGTGGCGGTGTGCATTTCCCAGTCGGGTCGCTCGAAGGACCTGCTGATCACCGCCAACCTGGTGCGCGAGAGCGGTGCCAACCTGATCACCCTGTGCCCGAGCCAGACACCGCTGGCCGAGCTGTCGACGGTCAACCTGGCCATCGACGTACATGAGGACACCGAAATCTACACGCCGCTGACCTCGCGCATCGCCCACTTAGTTGTGATCGACGTGCTGGCCATGGGCGTGGCAATGGCCCGCGGGCCGAGCCTGGTCAACCACCTCAAGAGCGTGAAGCGCAGCTTGCGCAGCCTGCGCCTGTCGCCCAAGTCGATCAAGGCGACCGACGACTGATTCAAGGCTGTGCTCGCATGGGGGCGGGCTGGCCCGCGCCCATGCAGGTTTCATCATTTCGTCACCAATCCACCGCCAAACCGTAAACCACTGAGGCCAGTCTGAAACTCCCCGCATCCTTTCTGGGAGACAGGCAATGGCACGTGATCACGACGGTGTGTACCAACCCAACGCCAAGGCTCGCAAGCAGCAGGAAAAGGATCAGCGCCGCATGGAGTACCGCCGCGCGATCGAATGCTACTGCGACCAACGCCAGTTGCTGCGCGAACTGGCCGACTACCCCGACCTGCAGGACCTCACGGTGTGGCAGGTATCGGCGGCAACTTCCCCGAGAAACGCTCAACAAGCCCGCTGATCATTGCACGTTCGCTGCGGATGAACGCTTGAAACGCCAGGGCCACCGGCGATTGCCGCTTGCTCCGGGACTGCACCAGGCACCAGCTGCGGTACAACGGAAGTTCTTCCACCGGCAACTCCCTGAGCATGCCGGTGGCCAGTTCCATGTTGACCGCATGACGGGTCAGCAGGGCGATGCCCAGCCCGGCCACCACGCATTCGCGCTGGGCATCGGTGGAGGCCACCTCGAGGGTCTGGGTGAAATGCACGCGCTTGTCCTTGAAAAACTCCTCGCAGGCCTTGCGGGTGCCAGAACCCTGTTCACGGACCAGCAAGGTGTGCGGTTCGAGATCCTGCAGGCGCAGGCTGTCCGGCTTGCACAACGGGTGTTGCGGCGGTGCCACGGCGATGATCGGGTTGTTCAGGAAGGGCAGGAACTCGAGGCCCATGTCCTGGGGCACCATGGACATGATGACCAGGTCGTCGCGGTTGTCCGACAGGCGCCTGATCGCCTGGGCACGGTTGACCACCGTCAAGGTGAGGTTGACCTCCGGGTGGCGCTGCTTGAAGGCGGCGAACAGGTGTGGCACGAAGTACTTGGCGCTGGATTCGATCGCCAGTTTCAGCTGCCCCTGCAGTGAGCCCTGCATGTCCGACAGCTGCATATCGAGGTTTTCCAGGCGCCCGAAGATATCCCGGCTGGCGCGTTGCAGCGCTTCGGCGGCCTCGGTCAGGTAGAGCTTCTTGCCGACATACTCGAACAGCGGCTGGCCAACCAGCTCCTCGAGCTGGCGGATCTGTAGACTAACGGCGGGTTGCGTCAGCGCCATCTCTTCGGCCGCCCGGCTGTAGGAGCGCAAATCACACACTTCGTTGAAGACCTGCAGCTGACGTAAAGTCATACGCATCAATGACTTGCGCATTTTTTGCGGTGCTCCGGCAAAACCTTGTTACCCAACTATAAGCTTTTGCTTATGCTGCCTCTAACAAATATTGATTTTTGTTTATCGACCTTCAGCGCTAGGGTGGATATGCGACTGGCCAGCGACGTTTGGTCACGCGCCGACCGGTAGAACCGGATCGTCTGTTCCTACGGCTTTGGGAAGACTCCAGTGATAACAAAAATCCTGATCGCCAACCGGGGTGAGATTGCAGTACGGATCGTGCGTGCCTGCGCCGAGATGGGCATTCGCTCCGTGGCGATCTACTCCGACGCCGACCGCCACGCCTTGCACGTCAAGCGCGCCGACGAGGCCTACAGCATCGGTGCCGAGCCCCTGGCCGGCTACCTGAACCCGCGCAAGCTGGTGAACCTTGCTGTCGAGACCGGCTGCGATGCCTTGCATCCCGGCTACGGTTTCCTGTCGGAAAACGCCGAACTGGCGGAGATCTGCGCTGAACGCGGGATCAAGTTCATCGGCCCGGCTGCCGACGTCATTCGCCGCATGGGTGACAAGACCGAAGCGCGCCGCACCATGATCGCGGCCGGCGTGCCGGTCACCCCCGGCACCGAAGGCAACGTCGCCGATATTCATGAAGCCCTGCAGGAAGGCGACCGCATCGGTTACCCGGTGATGCTCAAGGCCACCTCCGGTGGCGGCGGGCGCGGCATTCGCCGCTGCAACAGCCGCGAGGAACTGGAACAGAACTTCCCCCGGGTAATTTCCGAGGCCACCAAGGCCTTCGGCTCGGCGGAAGTGTTCCTGGAAAAGTGCATCGTCAACCCCAAGCATATCGAGGCGCAGATTCTCGGTGACAGCTTCGGCAACGTGGTGCACCTGTTCGAGCGCGACTGCTCGATCCAGCGCCGCAACCAGAAACTCATCGAGATCGCCCCGAGCCCGCAGTTGACCCCTGAGCAGCGTGCCTACATCGGCGACCTGGCCGTGCGCGCGGCCAAGGCGGTGGACTACGAGAATGCCGGTACCGTGGAGTTCCTGCTCGCCGATGGCGAGGTGTACTTCATGGAGATGAACACCCGGGTGCAGGTGGAACACACCATCACCGAGGAAATCACCGGCATCGACATCGTTCGCGAGCAGATCCGCATCGCCTCCGGCCTGCCGCTGTCGATCAAGCAGGAAGACATTCAGCACCGCGGCTTTGCCTTGCAGTTTCGCATCAACGCCGAAGACCCGAAGAACAACTTCCTGCCCAGCTTCGGCAAGATCACCCGCTACTACGCCCCGGGCGGCCCGGGTGTGCGTACCGACACGGCGATCTACACGGGCTACACCATTCCCCCGTTCTACGACTCCATGTGCCTGAAACTGGTGGTCTGGGCGTTGACCTGGGAAGAAGCCATGGACCGCGGCCTGCGGGCCCTGGACGACATGCGCCTGCAGGGGGTCAAGACCACTGCCGCGTACTACCAGGAAATCCTGCGCAACCCGGAATTCCGTAGCGGCCAGTTCAACACCAGCTTCGTCGAAAGCCACCCTGAACTGACCAACTACTCGATCAAGCGCAAACCCGAAGAGCTGGCCCTGGCCATCGCCGCCGCCATCGCCGCCCACGCAGGCCTGTGAGGAACCGAATAATGTCCAAGAAAATCTTTGTTACCGACACGATCCTGCGCGACGCTCACCAGTCCCTGCTGGCCACCCGCATGCGCACCGAAGACATGCTGCCGATCTGCGACAAGCTCGACAAGGTCGGCTACTGGTCGCTGGAAGTCTGGGGCGGCGCCACCTTCGACGCCTGCGTGCGCTTCCTCAAGGAAGACCCGTGGGAGCGCCTGCGCAAGCTGCGTGCCGCGCTGCCCAACACCCGCCTGCAGATGCTCCTGCGCGGGCAGAACCTGCTGGGCTACCGCCATTACAGCGACGATGTGGTCAAGGCCTTCGTGGCCAAGGCCGCGGTCAACGGCATCGACGTGTTCCGCATCTTCGACGCCATGAACGATGTGCGTAACCTGCGCGTGGCCATCGAGGCGGTGAAAGCCGCCGGCAAGCACGCCCAGGGCACCATCGCCTACACCACCAGCCCGGTGCATACCGTCGATGCCTTCGTTCAGCAGGCCAAGCAGATGGAAGCCATGGGTTGCGACTCGGTGGCGATCAAGGACATGGCTGGCCTGTTGACCCCGTTCGCCACCGGCGAGTTGGTCAAGGCACTGAAAGCCGAGCAGTCATTGCCGGTGTTCATCCACTCCCACGACACTGCCGGCCTGGCCGCGATGTGTCAGCTCAAGGCCGTCGAGAACGGCGTCGACCATATCGACACCGCGATCTCCAGCTTCGCCTGGGGTACCAGCCACCCGGGCACCGAGTCGATGGTCGCCGCGCTAAAGGGCAGCGAGTTCGACACCGGCCTGGACCTCGAGCTGCTGCAGGAGATCGGCCTGTACTTCTACGCCGTGCGCAAGAAGTACCACCAGTTCGAAAGCGAGTTCACCGCCGTGGATACCCGCGTGCAGGTCAACCAGGTACCGGGCGGGATGATTTCCAACCTGGCCAACCAGCTCAAGGAGCAGGGCGCGCTCAACCGCATGAACGAAGTGCTGGCGGAGATCCCGCGGGTGCGCGAAGACTTGGGATTCCCGCCGCTGGTGACCCCGACCTCGCAGATCGTCGGCACCCAGGCGTTCTTCAACGTGCTGGCCGGCGAGCGCTACAAGACCATCACCAATGAAGTGAAACTGTACCTGCAAGGCGGCTACGGCAAAGCCCCCGGTGTGGTCAACGAGCAGCTGCGGCGCCAGGCGATCGGCAGCGAGGACGTGATCGACGTGCGCCCGGCCGACCTGCTCAAGCCGGAGATGGCCAAGCTGCGCGCCGACATCGGCAGCCTCGCGCACTCCGAGGAGGACGTGCTGACCTTCGCCATGTTCCCCGACATCGGCCGCAAGTTCCTCGAGGAGCGTGAAGCCGGCACCCTCAAGCCAGAAGCCTTGCTGCCGATTCCGGAAGCTGGCGCGGTGGGGGCGGTGGGCGGTGAAGGCGTGCCGACCGAGTTCGTCATCGATGTCCACGGTGAAACCTACCGCGTCGATATCACCGGTGTCGGCGTGAAGGCCGAAGGCAAGCGCCACTTCTACCTGTCCATCGACGGCATGCCGGAAGAAGTGGTGTTCGAGCCGCTCAACGAATTCGTCGGCGGTGGCGGCAGCAAGCGCAAGCAGGCCAGCGCGCCGGGCCACGTCAGCACCAGCATGCCGGGCAACATCGTCGATGTGCTGGTCAAGGAAGGCGACGTGGTCAAGGCCGGCCAGGCGGTGCTGATCACCGAGGCGATGAAGATGGAGACCGAAGTCCAGGCAGCGATCGCCGGCAAGGTCGTGGCCATTCACGTGGCCAAGGGCGACCGGGTGACCCCGGGCGAAATCCTGATCGAGATCGAAGGCTGACAGAAGCCTTCATCTACAAGCTGTTAACCTCTGGGGAGCGGATGCTCCCCTTTTTTTGTCTGGATAAATCAGCCCACGCGGCACGCTTCCAGCGTGCGGACTTGTCCCTCAGGCTGCTGGTTTTCCTCACTCAACCAACGCTCGAACCCCGCCGCCACGGTCGGCCATTCGGTATCGGTAATCGAATACCACGTTGTATCGCGATTACGGTCCTTGACCACCATGTGGTTGCGGAACACGCCCTCGAACACAAAACCGAACCGTTCGGCCGCGCGCTTGGAGCGGGCATTGGCGTCGTTGCACTTCCATTCCAGCCGGCGATTGCCCAGCTCGAAGCCCAGTTTGCTCAAAAGGTAAACCGCCTCGGTGCCCTTGGGTGTGCGTTGCATGGCGGCGCCGAAGGCGATGTGGCCAATCTCGAAGCGGCCGTGTTCGGGGACGATCGACATGTAGCTGAGGATGCCCTGAACCTGGCCGTTGGCGCGGTCGATCACACTGTAGAACAGCGGGTCGCGGCTGGCGGCGTTGCCTTCCAGCCAGCGGTCGAAGCTGGCGCGCCCAGCAAACGGGCCGTAGGGCAGATAGTCCCATAGCGCTGGGTCCGAGCCCGGACCTTGCAGTACTTCCCAAAGGTCGTTGCCATGGCGCGCCGGGTCAAGCTTCTCCAGGCTGATGAAACGGCCTTCGATGGGCTCGGCCTTGGGCGTACCGGCGGGTTTCCAGTTCAATGCGTCGTTCATGGGCGGCCTACAGTGCTTTGCGGAATTGGATGAAGCCCGGTCGCTCGGCGACCTGCTCGTACAAGCTGATGGCGGTGGCGTTGGTCTCGTGGGTCAGCCAGTGCACCTTGATGCAGCCGGCGGCCTTGGCCGTGGCGTAGACATGCTCGATGAGCTGCCGACCGATGCCCAGGCCACGCACTTCACTGTCCACGTAGAGGTCCTGCAGGTAGCAGGAGTTCTCGATGCTCCAGTTGGAACGATGGTAGATGAAGTTGACCATCCCCACCGCCTTGCCATCGACCCAGGCCAACGCCGAGTGGGTGGGCTCGTTCGCATCGAGCAGGCGTTGCCAGGTGCTGGTGTTGACTGCGTCGGGCAGTTCGGCCTGGTAGAAGCGCAGGTAGGCCTGCCACAAGGGTAGCCAGGCGGCGTGGTCGTTGGCGCCCACCGGGCGCAGGGTGATGCTGGTCATGGGCTTTTCCTTCAGAGGTCGCGCATGTGCGCGGCGAGTTGGTTATCCACAGGGTCGGCGCTGGCGGCCAGGCCTGCGCGGACCCCGGCGATGTCTTGCGCCGAACGGTTCTGACTGAGCTTGCGTGCGCCCTGCAGGCGGGCGATCGGCAGGCGGATACCGATGATGGCGCGGAGCATGCCGTCAAGGTAGTCAGCCGGAGCATCGGCGACGCTCCACGGTGCTGCGCGGCCTTGCTCATGGCGGTCGGTCAGGCGGCTGACGATGTCCAGCAATTGCGTCGGTGCGTGGATCACCTCCACCGGGCCCCAGGCATGCACCGCCATGTAGTTCCAGGTGGGCACCACCTTGGGGTTGTCCGTCTTGCTCGGGTAGTAGCCAGGGCTGACATAGGCGTCGGCGCCGGGGAATACCAGCAAGGCTTCAGCGCCTTGTGCCAGGTCTTGCCACTGCTGGTTGGCCCTGGCGAGGTGGCCGTAGACCGTGCCGAATTCGCCCTCGCCGGTGGTGACCAGCACGGGCAGATGGGTGGCCAGCAGCCCGTGCTCACCGTGGCTGACCAGCGTTGCCAGGCGGGTGTGCAGCATGTGCTGGTGCAGGCGGGCAAGGTCATGTTCCTGATGCGGTTTGCTGTTGTACATGCCGGTGTTCCTTGTGCTGTGGCTTCATGCTAGGCAGGCTATTGGCTCTGTGTAAGAGCCATTCGTGACTGTTTTGATAGGTCCAATACCATGAGCGAACGTACCCACGCGTTGCCTTTCGATCCGGCAGGGATCGTCCTGGATCGCCATCGCGGGCTTAGCCAGCAGCTTTACCAGGCCTTGCGCGCGCGCGTGCTGGATGGGCGCCTGGAAGGCGGCACTCGGCTGCCGGCCACCCGTGACCTTGCGGCGGTGCTCGCGTTGTCGCGCAACAGCGTGGTGCGTGCCTATGACCAGTTGTATGCCGAGGGCTTTATAGAAAGCCGGGTAGGCGATGGCACCTATGTAAGCCGCCTGGGAAAACTATCCACACAACTGTCCACAGGGTTATCCCTGGTGTTATCAACAGACTTATCCACATTTGAGGCGTCTGATACTGAGGATTTATCCAGTTTTGCGCTGTGCAGCGAGCCGTTGTTGCGTCTGAAAAAGCACCATCTGCCGCCGCCAAAAGGCGATGCGCCGAGGGCTTTCAGGGTTGGCCTGCCAGCCTTCGACCTGTTTCCTTTCGAGGTCTGGGCCAAGCTGCAAGCGGGTTTCTGGCGAAATCCCGACCCGGCGCTGCTCGGCTATGGCGACCCGGCAGGGGAGCTGCCGTTGCGTGATTTGATTGCCACCTATCTGCGTCGATCGCGAGGGCTTTCCTGCAGTGCTGAACAAATTGTGATCACCAGTGGTGCGCAGCAGGCGATCAGCCTTTGTGCACAGTTGCTGTTGCAGCCTGGTGACGGGGTGGCTGTGGAAAACCCGGGCTACCGCGCTGCCGGGCACGCCTTCGCCCTGGCGGGGGCAAGGGTCAGCGGCGTGCCGGTAGACGAAGAGGGCATGGACTGTGCGCGCCTGGCCGAGCTGCCGGATTGCCGGCTGGCTTACGTGACCCCGGCTCACCAGTACCCCACCGGTGTGACCATGAGCCTGGCCCGGCGCCTGGCGTTGCTGGCCTGGGCCGAGCGCCAGGACGGTTGGGTCGTCGAGGACGATTACGATGGTGAGTACCGCTACAGCGGTGCGCCTTTGGCACCGCTGGCGGCACTGGATCGGCAGGGCCGGGTGCTGTACGTCGGAACGTTCGGCAAGATCGCATTTCCGGCTTTGCGGCTGGGTTACCTGGTGCTGCCCGGACGCCTGGTGCGGGCATTCAGCCAGGCCAAGGCGCTGGCGGTGCGTCACTCGGAAGTCGGCACGCAATGTGTCATGGCGCAGTTCATGGCCCAAGGGCATTTCCAGCGGCATATCCGCCGTATGCGCCGGGCGGCGCTGGCCCGCAGGAATGTGCTGAAGGCCGGTTGGCCCGTGGATGTACCGGGGCTGGGGGCAATGCCAGACGTCGCAGCAGGGCTGCATGTGAAGGTGGCTGTGGATAACTTGGCGCGGGAGCAGGAGTTGGTGGCGCGGGCGGAGGCGGTGGGGGTGGAGGTCACTCCGCTGAGCAGCTACTGGCTGGAGGACAGCGCGGAACCTGCGGATACGAGGGCAGGGCTGGTACTGGGATTCGCGGCAGTGCCAGAAGGGGAGATTGCGCAGGCTTTGATGCGCCTGCGCAAGGCCTGGCGAGATTGAATGGGGCCGCTCTGCAGCCCCAAAAACATCAGGTCCCCGACTTGATCTTGGTCCAGGCCCGCGTCCGCGCCCGCTCGGCATCCCGTGGCAACGGCTTGAGCGTGTACAACTTGGCCATTGCCTCCGCCGTCGGGTACAGGTTTGGATTGTTGCGGATCGCCGGGCTGACCTTGTCGGTCGCATCCTTGTTCGGATTCGGGTAGCCGACGAAGTCGCTGATCGGTGCGATCACTTCTGGTCGCAACAGGTAGTTGATGAATGTGTGGGCATCTTCCGGGTTGGCGGCGTTCTTGGGGATCGCCAGCATGTCGAACCAGATCGGCGCGCCTTCCTTCGGCAGACGCATGTCCACCACCACGCCGTTCTTCGCTTCACGAGCCCGATTCGCGGCCTGGGAGAAGCTGCCCGAGTAGCCCACCGCCACACAGATATCACCATTGGCGATATCGGCCATGTACTTGGACGAGTGGAAGTAGGTTACATGCGGGCGGATCTTCAGCAGCAGGTCCTGGGCTTTCTGATAGTCGGCCGGCTTGCCGCTGTTGGGGTCCAGGCCCAGGTACGACAGCGCCAGCGGCAGGATCTCCGACGGCGAATCAAGCAGCGCCACGCCACACTGCTTGAGCTTGGCGATGTTCTCTTCCTTGAAGATCAGGTCCCAGCTGGCCACCGGTGCGTCGTCGCCGAGCACCGCCTTGACCTTGGCCGGGTTGAAGCCGATCAGCACCGTGCCGTACATGTAAGGCACGGCAAACTTGTTGCCGGGGTCATTGGCCTCGATCAGCTTCATCAGTGCCGGGTCAAGGTGTTGCCAGTTGGGCAGCTTCGCCCGATCGAGGGGCTGGAACACGCCGGCTTCTATCTGCTTGGCGAGGAACACGTTGGACGGCACCACCACGTCATAGCCGGAGTTGCCGGTGAGCAGCTTGGCTTCCAGTGCTTCATTGGTGTCGAAGATGTCGTAGATCAGCTTGACCCCGCTGTCCTTCTGGAAGTCGACCAGGGTTTGCGGGGTGATGTAGTCGAACCAGTTGTATACCCGCAGGGTACGCTGTTCGGCGTGTGCCTGCAGTGCGCCAGCGAACAGGCCGGCGGCGACGAGCGGGGCGAGCAGACGTTTGAGTCGGGTCATGTTCACGCTCCTGGCTGGGCCTGCTGGAAGCCTTCCAGCACATTGACCGCGTTGATGCCGATTTCCTCCACAGCGTAGCCGCCCTCCATCACGAACAAGGTCGGCTTGCCCAGCTGGGCGATGCGCTTGCCCATCGCCAGGTAGTCGGGACTGTCGAGCTTGAACTGGGAGATGGGGTCGTCCTTGAAGGTATCCACGCCAAGGGAGATCACCAGCACATCGGCATCGAAGGTGGCGATGCGCTGGCAGGCGTCTTCGAGGGCTGCGCTCCAGGCTGCCCAGTCGCTGCCGGCAGGCAGCGGGTAGTTGATGTTGCAGCCTTCGCCGGCACCTTCGCCGATCTCGTCGGCGTAGCCGAGGAAGAACGGGAACTCGTCCTGCGGGTCGCCGTGGATCGAGGCGAAGAACACGTCGTTGCGGGTGTAGAAAATGTCCTGCGTACCGTTGCCGTGGTGATAGTCGACGTCGAGGATGGCTACCTTGCGCCGGCCGTGGTCGATGAAGGCCTGGGCGGCAATGGCTGCGTTGTTGAGGTAGCAGTAACCCCCCATCACTTCGCCTGCGGCGTGGTGCCCTGGTGGCCGGCACAGGGCGAATGCGGCATGGGCGCCTTGCTGGATCGCGGCCTGGGCGGTCAGGGCGACCTGGGCGGCGCTGTAGGCGGCCTGCCAGGTGCCGGCGGTGATCGGTGCGCCGGCGTCGAAGCTGTAATAACCGAGCTCGCCGTGCAGGCCGCTGGGTTTGACCTGGCGCAGGGTGCGCGCCGGCCAGGTGAACGGCAGCAGGTCACCTTCCTGGCCAAGCGCGGCCCAACGGGCCCAGGCGCCTTCGAAGAAATCCAGGTAGTCGGCGCTGTGGATGCGCTGCAGCGGCGCGCGGCCAAAGTCGGCGGGGCCTTGCACGGGCCCGAGGTTGCGCTGCTTGACGCGCTCCAGGACGTGGTCGGCGCGCGACGGCATTTCGAAACAGGGCATCAGCTTGCCGTCGATGAGCTCGCAGCGGCCATGGTGCAGGCGGTGGTCATCGGAATAGATCGTCAGCACGTTGTTGTTCTCCGTATTCACTGGCGTGGAGCCATTTTTACGGACTGCCCGGTACTGGAGAACGTCGCAAACGGCCAAAAGGGGATCGATGTGGCCAAGCCGTCCGTAACCGGTCAACCGCGAAAATGGCTTGGCGCCACGCCGCTCCAGCGCTGGAAGGCATGTCGGAAGCTCGCGGTCTCGCTGAACCCCAATGTTTCGGCAATGCGGTAGATCGGCATCTGGTCCTCGGCCAGCAACTGCTTGGCCCGCTCGAAGCGCAGCTCGTCGAGGAGCTGTTGATAACTGCTGCCCAGCGCCTGCAAATGCCGGCGCAGTGTGCGCGACGAGCAGTTCATCTGCCGTGCCAAGCCTTCCAGCCCAGGCGCGGCATCCAGTTGTCGCAGCAGCAGCTGGCGGATCCGCCCCAGCCAAGCTTGGCGGCCGGTGAACTCCAGGTTGAGGCGCCGGCAGCGTTCGCCCATGGCCTTGTGGGTGATCGGGTCGGCCAGGGGCAGGGGCATGTCCAGCCAGTGTCGTTCGAAAGCGAAGGCATTGTCGCTGGCGCCGAAGCCGAGTGGGCACTGGAATGCAGGGTCATAGAGCGCGTGGTAGCCCGGGCGCGGGTGTTCGAAACGCGCCGCCAGCAACGGTAGTTGGCGGCCGAGCAGGTCATCGCAGATCACTTTCAGCGACAGCAGGCAGAATTCGGCATTGAAGGCGGCCAGCCCAGGCGCGTCGTAATGGTCGCTGGCGCTGAGCCACACGCGCTGGCCATCGTCCACCAGGCGCAGCTGAAAGACTGTTCCCAGCAGTGCCGGAAAGGTCAGCGCCAGGCGCAGGGCGTCACCCAAAGTGGCACTTGAGAGCAGGGCGTAACCGAGCATGCCGTAGCACGACACGTGCATGCGCCGGCCGAGTTCCAGGCCGATGTCCTGGCGCCGGGCCACGGCGTTGGCGCAGACCTGCAGTTCCTGCTGGGTGGTGATGCGCGCATCGGCGTGGCCCAGGTCTGCGGGACCTATGCCGCTGCCGGCGAGCATGTGCTGCGCGTCCACGCCGTCTTCCTGGAACACCTGGAGGATCAGCGAAACGGCGTTGAGGGTGGTGAGGTGGCTGTGCAGCATGCTCGGCATCCCGTTGAGCTGGGGAGCATTACCGAGCAAGTTGTGTGCCGGGTACGCGGCGTGGCGTGGGAGCAGGCTTGCCCCGCGATGGCGTAGTTGAGGCCCGCATCAATATCGCGAGGCAAGCCCGCTCCCACGGCCGCTCCCCTATCAACAGCATTTCGCAGGCATAAAAAAAGGGCCCGTAGCATGCGCTCGGGCCCTTGAAAGGTTGAGAGGTGTCTAGTCCCTCGACCTGGTGAGACTGTTTGCAGCGGTCTGGGTTACGCCTTCAGCGGAACCAGACGGGGAGCGATCATGTTTTCCGGACGCAGGATGTCGTTGAGCATCTCTTCGTCCAGCAGCTTCTCTTCGCGCACCAGTTCCAGCACGCCGCGGCCGGTTTCCAGGGCGACGCGGGCGATACGGGTGGCGTTTTCGTAGCCGATGTATGGGTTCAGGGCGGTGACCAGGCCGATCGAGTGCTCGACCAGTTCACGGCAGCGCTGTTCGTTGGCGGTGATGCCGACGATGCAGTGCTCGCGCAGCATGTCCATGGCGCGTTGCAGCAGGCGGATCGAGTCGAAGATCTTGTAGGCGATCAGCGGTTCCATCACGTTCAGCTGCAGCTGGCCACCTTCGGCGGCGACGGTCAGGGCCAGGTCGTTGCCCATGATGGCGAACGCGACTTGGTTGACGGCTTCCGGGATAACCGGGTTGACCTTGCCTGGCATGATCGAGCTGCCTGGCTGGCGCGCCGGCAGGTTGATCTCGTTGATGCCGGTGCGTGGGCCGCTGGACAGCAGGCGCAGGTCGTTGCAGATCTTCGACAGCTTGACCGCGGTGCGCTTGAGCATGCCGGAGAACAGCACGAAGGCGCCCATGTCGGAGGTGGCTTCGATCAGGTCGGCAGCCGGCACCAGCGGCTGGCCGCTGATGATCGCCAGGCGCTGGACGGCCAGCATCTGGTAGCCCGGGTCGGCATTGATGCCGGTACCGATGGCGGTGCCGCCCAGGTTGATTTCGGTCAGCAGTTCCGGAGCCAGCGAGCGCAGGCGCTGCAGGTCTTCGGTCATGGTGGTGGCGAAGGCGCGGAATTCCTGGCCCAGGGTCATCGGCACGGCGTCTTGCAGCTGGGTACGGCCCATCTTCAGAACGTGGTCGAACTCTTTACCTTTGGCAGCGAAGGCCTGGATCAGGCTGTCGAGGCTAGCCAGCAGGGCGTCGTGGCCCAGCAGCAGACCCAGACGAATCGCGGTCGGGTAGGCGTCGTTGGTCGACTGCGCCATGTTCACATCGTTGTTCGGGTGCAGGTACTGGTACTCACCCTTCTGGTGACCCATGGCCTCCAGCGCGATGTTGGCGATGACTTCGTTGGCGTTCATGTTGGTGGAAGTACCAGCACCGCCTTGAATCATGTCCACCACGAACTGCTCGTGATAGTCGCCTTTGATCAGTCGTGCGCAGGCTGCGCTGATCGCGGCGTGCTTGGCATCGCTCAGGTGCCCCAGCTCACGGTTGGCGTCAGCAGCTGCCTGCTTGACCATCGCCAGGCCGACTACCAGTTTCGGGTAGTGCGACAGCGGAACACCGGAGAGGTGGAAGTTGTTGGCAGCGCGCAGAGTCTGGATGCCGTAGTAGGCATCGGCAGGGACTTCAAGGGTACCAAGCAGATCTTTTTCGACGCGGAACGATGCAGCGGAGGACATGATGGATATCATCTCGATTTTGACCCGGCACCTGCCGGAATGGCGCCAATGCTAGGGCTGCCCAGATTTTGCGGCCAATGCTGTTGCACGCTAACCTATGCGCAAACGGCATACGGTTTGATGTGACGCCGATTGACAATCGAGCGTGTTCCATTTTGGTGCACGCAGTGCGGAGTAGTCGATGAACCTCGAAAGCAAATGGCTGGAGGACTTCAGTGCCCTGGCCTCGACCCGCAGTTTCTCGCAAGCGGCCGAGCGCCGGTTCGTTACCCAGCCAGCGTTTAGCCGACGCATACGCAGCTTGGAAGCGGCGCTTGGGTTGACCTTGGTGAATCGTTCCCGCACACCCATCGAACTGACCGAGGCCGGGCAGCTGTTTCTCGTCACTGCACGCACCGTTGTCGACCAGTTGAGCGAAGTTCTCCGCCATTTACATCACCTCGAAGGCGGTCAGGGCGAAGTGATCCAGGTCTCGGCCGCGCACTCCTTGGCATCGGGCTTTTTCCCCCGCTGGGTGGCGCAATTGCGCAACGATGGCCTTAACATCGCCACGCGCCTGGTCGCCACCAACGTCGGTGATGCGGTGCATGCATTACGCGAAGGCGGCTGCGACCTGATGCTGGCCTTCTATGACCCGGACGCGGCGCTGCAGATGGACGCCGAGATCTTCCCGTCGCTGCACATGGGCAATACCGAAATGCTTCCGGTGTGTGCCGTGGGCCCCGACGGCAAGCCGCTGTTCGACCTGGAGGGGGAGGCCAGCGTGCCCTTGCTGGCCTACAGCGCCGGCGCCTTCCTCGGTCGGTCGGTCAACCTGCTGCTGCGCCAGCGCAACCTGCGCTATACCACTGTCTATGAGACGGCCATGGCCGACAGTCTCAAGAGCATGGCGCTCGAAGGCATGGGCATCGCCTGGGTCCCGAAGCTGTCGATGCGCGGCGAACTGGAGCGTGGCGAGCTGGCGATCTGCGGTGGCAGCCAGTGGCATGTGCCACTGGAAATCCGCCTGTATCGCTGCGCCTTGGTGCGCAAGGCCAACGTGCGCTTGCTGTGGCGCAAGCTGGAGGGCGGTTCAGTTGACCCAAAAGTCAGCCAAACCCCCGAAAAATAAGGCCGACAGTTGGTCGCCGGGGGTGCCGTGACCGCGCAACGTTACGCTATACTGCGCGGCCCCTCGACCGGATAGATTCCGGTCATGATCAGCAAACAAGCCACGCCGGTCGTCCCGCGTGGCTTGTTGTTTTTTGACGCGCCTGCGGGCGCACAAGCGAAGAGGCTCGACGATGAGTGCACTGGTTGGCGTGATCATGGGCTCCAAGTCCGATTGGTCCACCCTTAGCCACACCGCCGATATGCTGGAAAAACTCGGCATTCCCTACGAAGTGAAGGTGGTTTCCGCCCACCGCACCCCGGACCTGCTGTTCCAGTACGCCGATGAGGCCGAAGGCCGCGGCATCGAAGTGATCATCGCCGGCGCCGGCGGCGCCGCCCACCTGCCGGGCATGTGCGCCGCCAAGACCCATCTGCCGGTGCTCGGTGTGCCGGTGCAATCGTCGATGCTCTCGGGTGTTGATTCGCTGCTGTCGATCGTACAGATGCCTGCTGGCGTCCCGGTCGCCACCCTGGCCATCGGCAAGGCCGGCGCGATCAACGCAGCCTTGTTGTCGGCGAGCATCCTCGGGGCCAAGCACCCGCAGTTCCACGCGGCGCTCAAGCAGTTCCGCACCGAGCAGACCGACACCGTGCTGGATAATCCAGACCCGCGTCAGGCTTGAGGCTGAAACCCATGAAGATCGGTGTAATCGGTGGTGGCCAACTGGGCCGCATGCTGGCCTTGGCGGGCACCCCGCTGGGCATGAACTTCGCTTTCCTCGACCCGGCACCAGACGCCTGCGCCGCGCCGCTGGGCGAGCACCTGCGTGCCGACTACGGTGACCAGGACCATCTGCGCCAGCTGGCCGACGAAGTCGACCTGGTGACCTTCGAGTTCGAAAGCGTGCCGGCCGAGACCGTGGCCTTTCTCTCGCAGTTCGTCCCGGTCTATCCGAGCGCCGAGGCCCTGCGCATCGCCCGTGATCGCCTGTTCGAGAAGAGCATGTTCCGCGATCTGGGGATTCCCACCCCGGCCTTTGCCGACATCCTCTCGCAGGCGGACCTCGATGCCGCGGTGGCAAGCATTGGCCTGCCGGCCGTGCTCAAGACCCGCACCCTGGGTTACGACGGCAAGGGCCAGAAGGTCCTGCGCAAGCCCGAAGACGTGGTCGACACTTTTGCCGAACTGGGCAGCGTGCCGTGCCTGCTGGAAGGCTTCGTGCCGTTCACCGGGGAAGTGTCGCTGGTGGCCGTGCGCGCCCGCGACGGTGAAACCCGCTTCTACCCGCTGGTGCACAACACCCATGACAGCGGCATCCTGCGCCTGTCGGTGGCCAGCGAGGCGCACCCGTTGCAGGCCCTGGCCGAAGACTACGTTGGCCGCGTGCTGCAGAAACTCGACTACGTGGGCGTCATGGCCTTCGAGTTCTTCGAAGTGGACGGTGGCCTGAAGGCCAACGAAATCGCCCCGCGTGTGCACAACTCCGGGCACTGGACCATCGAAGGCAGTGAGTGCAGCCAGTTCGAGAACCACCTGCGCGCCGTGGCCGGCCTGCCGCTGGGCTCGACCGCCAAGGTCGGCGAAAGCGCAATGCTCAACTTCATCGGCGAAGTGCCAGCAGTGGAGAAAGTCGTCGCCATCGATGACTGCCACCTGCACCACTACGGCAAGGCATTCAAGGTCGGGCGCAAGGTTGGCCACGCCACCCTGCGCTGCCAGGACATGGCCACCTTGAAGGCCAAGATTGCCGAAGTAGAGGCGTTGATCGCCGGCTGATCGAACTTCTGCCGGGCATTGCCGCTCTGAGATGGCAACATGCCGAAGCGCTGACTAGGCTTTGGCATGTCTCATGTTCATCACAGAGGGATTGCCATGGGCATCATTGGAACCATCTTCATCGGCCTGATCGTCGGCCTGCTGGCGCGTTTCCTGAAACCGGGTGACGACAGCATGGGCTGGATCATGACCATTCTCCTCGGCATCGCCGGTTCCCTGGCCGCCACCTACGGCGGACAAGCCCTGGGCATCTACCAGGCCGGGCAGGCCGCGGGCTTCTTCGGGGCCCTGGTCGGCGCGATCATCCTGCTGGTGATCTACGGCTTCATCAAGAAACGCTGAATTCCCGCTAGAATGCCCGGCAATTCATCCTGAGTTGCCGAGCATTTCCATGCGTGCGTTATCCCTCATTCCCCTGTTGCTGGCCAGCGCCCTGGCCCATGCCGAACTGCCCGAGACCGACTGGCTGGAACTGATGCCCAAGTCGGACCAGAAGGCGCTCGAGCAGATGCCCGAGATCGATCACAACTCCCCGGAAGCCCTGGGCACCTTCACCGCCAAGGGTGGGCTGAAGCAGAGCAAGGGCCTGCCGGCAGTGATGTACTCGACCAAGACCGTGGCCGCCATGAACGGCAGGCAGATCCGCCTGGGTGGTTATCCGGTGCCGCTGGAGAGCGATGCCAAAGGCAACAGCACGCTGTTTTTCCTGGTGCCTTACCCAGGGGCGTGCATCCATGTACCGCCGCCGCCACCGAACCAGCTGGTGCTGGTGCGGTATCCGAAAGGGCTGAAGATCGACGACATCTACACGCCGCTGTGGGTGACCGGCACCTTGAAGGTGGAGGCGGTCAGCAATGACTTGGCGGATGCGGCCTATGCACTGGAGGCGGGGCAGGTGAGGGTGGTGGAGGATGCGGACCTCTGAGCCTGGCAGAGCGTATCGCGGGGCAAGTCGGGCCGCCCCGCGATAGCGATTTCAGAGCGCTTCGCTACCGATTGCCACGCTCATCGCATGAGTCGCCCCTGGCTTGAGCACCACCACGTCATCCATCACATTCGCCGTCTCGATGCACAGCATGCGCTGCCAGCCATCGTCGGCCATGTCCGGCAGGTCGCGGGCGCGGTCGGTCCAGGGGTTCCAGATCACCGCGGTGCTTGAGCCGCCAGCAGTAAGGGTGGTGCGTCGGTTCCAGTGCGGATCGACAATCGCCAGTCGATCGGGCGCGTTCAGGTAGATGCGATCAGTCTCGCCCGCGAAACCCAGGTTGCCCTGCTGTTTGCGCTGTTCCCAATTGGCCAGTGTTTCGATGTAGGCCAGCCCGTCCACGCCTTCCACTTGCACCTGGCGCACATCGCTCACGGCGAAGTAGCTGTGCAGCGCCTGGCTCAGGGTGACATCGGTATTGCCGAGGTTGTAGCTGGTGAGGGTGAGCTTCAGCTGGTCACCCAGCTCTACCAGGAGCTTGAGCTGGACCTCATGAGGCCAACCCGGCAGGTCACCCTGGGCTTCGGGCAATTCGAACTCGACCTGCAGGTGGTCGCCGTGTTCCTCGGCGCGCAACAACTGCCAGTCACGGCCACGCACCAGGCCGTGGGCGGGCGGCTGCTCGCCCTTGAACATGGCTTTGACCGTATCGGGATTGCGCTCGAAGATACCGAACCACGGCCAGCACACGGGAGCGCCGGCACGCACCGACTTGCCCTGGCGGAAGATGGCCTGGTCGCTCAGCCACAGCAGCGGAGGCTCGCCCAGGCGCTGATAGCTCAGAACCTGGGCGCCCTGCTGGGCAATCAGTAGTTCGGCATGATCGCTGGTGATGCGCCAGCAGTTGAGTTCGCCGTGCAGCTCGGTCTCGACCGTGAAGTTAGCCATTGCGTTCGTCTCATTGATTGTCTGTCAGGCCGTTGGACCCGGTGACGTGCAATGAGTTTACCGCTGGCCAGGCTCAGCGACGAGGTACGGAGCGGGTGCGACCACTGCCATCGATGGCGACGAACACGAACACCGCCTCGGTAACCTTGCGCCATTCGCTGGACAGCGGGTCGTCGCTCCATACCTCGACCATCATCTGGATCGAGCTGCGGCCGATTTCCAGGGTCTGGGTATAGAAGGACAACTGCGCGCCCACGGCCACCGGGACCAGGAACGCCATGCGATCGATGGCTACCGTGGCCACTCGGCCTCCGGCGACGCGGCTGGCCATGGCGGTGCCGGCCAGGTCCATCTGGGCGACCAGCCAGCCGCCGAAGATATCGCCGAAACCATTGGTTTCGCGCGGCAGCGCGGTGATCTGCAAGGCCAGGTCGCCTTGCGGGATAGGATCTTCTTGTTCGAGCTCAATCATGCCGTGGGGCCTCTGACCCGTGACGCTTCGTTGGTGGCGCAATAACGGACGCCGTAAAAACGATTCAGCAACACGCATACTACGCTGATTTCGCTTCAGGGGGCGGCCTCAGGGAAACTCTGCGAAACAGTCTGACAACGATGACCGACGTTTTCGCACAACATCCCTCAGGATAAGCAACCTTTTCCTACGAGCGGGCAGTATATATACCTGCACAGCCAGCGACGACCGCGCATTCATGAATATCTGTATGGATTTTGTACCGCTATGAGCGCAGCTCGGCAATTTGCTATCTTCGCCGACTATTCAATCCAGAAGCCGCATGCCAAGCGGTCCGCAGACCTACAAGAGAAAGAACAGCGATGACCTCCGTGCAGAGCAGTATCGAGCAGCCGTCCCGGCCGTTGTCCCGCAGTGACTACAAGACCCTCTCGCTGTCCGCCCTGGGCGGTGCCCTGGAGTTCTACGACTTCATCATCTTCGTGTTCTTCGCCACTGTGGTGGGCAAGCTGTTCTTCCCGGCCGACATGCCCGAATGGCTGCGCCTGATGCAGACCTTCGGCATCTTCGCCGCCGGCTACCTCGCCCGGCCATTGGGTGGCATCGTCATGGCCCACTTCGGCGACCTGCTCGGACGCAAGAAGATGTTCACCCTGAGCATTTTCATGATGGCCGTGCCGACCCTGGTGATGGGGCTGCTGCCCACCTATGCGCAGATTGGCCTGTGGGCGCCGATCCTGCTGCTGTTGATGCGGGTTATCCAGGGCGCGGCCATCGGTGGCGAGGTGCCGGGGGCCTGGGTGTTCGTCTCCGAGCACGTGCCGGCGAGCAACACCGGCTATGCTTGCGGCACCCTGACCGCCGGCCTGACCTCGGGCATTCTGCTTGGCTCGCTGGTGGCGACGCTGATCAACACGATCTACAGCCCCGAGGAAGTGGCGGACTACGCCTGGCGTATTCCATTCCTGCTCGGTGGGGTGTTCGGCTTCTTCGCGGTCTACCTGCGCCGCTGGCTGCATGAGACCCCTGTGTTCGCCGAAATGCAGGCACGCAAGGCCCTGGCCGAGGAGCTGCCACTGCGCGCGGTGCTGCGTGATCATCGCGGCGCGATCATCCTCTCGATGCTGCTCACCTGGCTGCTGTCGGCCGGCATCGTGGTGATTATCCTCATGACCCCGGCATTGCTGCAGAGCCTCTACCACGTCAGCCCCACCGACTCGCTCAAGGCCAATAGCCTGGCTATCGTGCTGCTCAGCCTGGGCTGCGTCGGCGCTGGCAGCCTGGCCGACCGTTTCGGTGCCGGGCGAGTGTTCATCGTCGGCAGCCTGATGCTGCTGGCGTCGTCCTGGGCCTTCTACCACAGCCTGCCGACCCGCCCGGACCTGCTGTTCCCGCTCTATGCGCTGACTGGCTTGTGCGTGGGTATCGTCGGCGCCGTGCCTTACGTGATGGTCAAGGCGTTCCCGCCTGTCGTGCGCTTCAGCGGCCTGTCGTTCTCCTACAACCTCGCCTACGCGATCTTCGGTGGCCTGACGCCGATGGTGGTGACCGCGCTGCTCAAGTTCAGTCCGATGGCACCCGCCTATTACGTGGCGTGCCTGTGCGCCGTTGGTCTGCTGGTGGGCATCTATCTGCTCGCGCGCAAACGCTGAAACCCGCTCTAAGTCCCCTCCGCAACATCCTGTAAAGGCCATCCCGGTTACCGGTGATGGCCTTTCATCCAATTGTCACATTCGAGTCATAGAGTGTTCATGCGGCCTGCAGATACTTGGGCCCGTTCCATCTCACAACCCACGATATTCCTGCTAGGAGCAAGGCATGAAACTGAAGCGTTTGATGGCGGCCCTGACCTTTGCCGCCGCTGGCGTCGCTGCCGCCAATGCGGTCGCCGCTGTCGATCCTGCAATCCCGACCTACACCAAGACCACCGGTGTTTCGGGCAACCTCTCCAGCGTCGGTTCCGACACCCTCGCGAACCTGATGACCCTGTGGGCCGAGGCCTACAAGAAGGAATATCCGAACGTAAACATTCAGATCCAGGCCGCCGGTTCCTCGACCGCGCCACCCGCCCTGACCGAAGGCACCGCCAACCTGGGCCCGATGAGCCGCAAGATGAAGGACGTCGAGCTGCAGGCGTTCGAGCAGAAGTATGGCTACAAGCCGACTGCCATTCCGGTTGCCGTTGACGCCCTGGCCGTGTTCGTTCACAAGGACAACCCGATCAAAGGCCTGACCATGGCCCAGGTCGACGCCATCTTCTCCTCCACCCGTCTGTGCGGTGGCAAAGCCGACGTCAAGACCTGGGGTGACCTGGGCGTGACCGGCGACCTGGCCAACAAGCCAGTTCAGCTGTTCGGCCGTAACTCGGTATCCGGCACCTACGGCTACTTCAAGGAAGAAGCCCTGTGCAAAGGCGACTTCAAGCCTAACGTCAACGAACAACCTGGCTCGGCTTCGGTCGTGCAGTCGATCAGCTCGTCGCTGAACGGCATCGGCTACTCGGGCATCGGCTACAAGACCGCCAGCGTCAAGACCGTGGCCCTGGCCAAGAAAGAAGGCGGCGCGTTCGTCGAAGACAACGAAGCCAACGCCCTGAACGGTACCTACCCGCTGTCGCGCTTCCTCTACGTCTACGTCAACAAGGCCCCGAACAAGCCTCTGGCCCCGCTGGAAGCCGAGTTCGTCAAGCTGGTGCTGTCGCAGGCCGGCCAACAAGTTGTCGTGAAGGACGGCTACATCCCGCTGCCAGCCAAGGTGGTCGACAAGACCCTGGCCGACCTGGGTCTGTCCCACGCGGGTAACGTTGCAAAGAAGTAAATAACTGAGGATGAGGCCGGTGCCAAAGAATGCCGGCCTCCTCCACGAATTCCTTAGTCCGAAGCCAGGGCTCCTGAGCGGCGGGCTTTTTTGCGTCACTGCACTGTCATGTTTTTGTCATACGGGACCGCTAGGGTGTGCGCATGAATGATCTGGCCAACTCCACAATGACCCAAAATTCTCCTCCTGTGCGCATTGACTTCAATACGCCCGAGTTGCAACGCAAGCGCCGCCTGCGCGCCCTCAAGGATCGCCTGACCCGCTGGTACGTCCTGGTGGGCGGGCTCGCCGTGCTGGCGGCGATCACGCTGATCTTCTTCTACCTGGCCTATGTGGTGCTGCCGTTGTTCCAAGGCGCCACGCTTACCAGCAAGAAGGCGCTGGAGCCGACCTGGCTGCAGCAGGACGCCGGTAAACCGCTGCTGATCGCCCTCGAGGAACAGAACCTCGTGGGCATGCGTGTATCCGACAAGGGCCAGGCCCTGTTCTTCGACACCAAGACCGGCAACGAACTGAAGCGCGTCGACCTGCCGCTGCCGGCCGGCGCCCAGGTCAGCTCGATCAGCACCGACCAGCCGGGCAGCCCGCTGGTGGTGGTGGGCCTGTCCAACGGCCAGGCACTGGTGTTCCACCACACCTACAAGATCACCTATCCGGACAACAAGAAGACCATCGAGGCGGGCATCGACTTCCCCTATGGTCAGGACCTGTTCACCCTGGATGACCAAGGCCGCGCGCTGGAGCATGTGAGCGTCAACGTCAACGGCGACACCTTGTTGCTGGCCGGTTCCACCGGTGCGCACCTGCAGGTGATCGAACTGTCGCGCACCGAGAACATGATGACCGACGAGGTCACTGTCGAGCAGAACCGTATCGAACTGCCGCAGATGACCGAGGTGGTGAAGAACATCTTCATCGACCCGCGCCAGCAGTGGCTGTACGTGGTCAACGGTCGCGCCACCGCCGACGTGTTCAGCCTGCGCGACAAGAGCCTCAACGGCCGCTACAAGCTGCTCGAGGACGGCAACGCCGAGATCACCGCGACCGCCCAGCTGGTCGGTGGCATCTCGCTGATCTTCGGTGATTCCAAGGGTGGCCTGAGCCAGTGGTTCATGGCCCGCGACCCCGATGGCGAGTCGCGCTTCAAGTTGATCCGCAGCTTCCAGCTGGGCAAGGCCCCGGTGGTGCAGATCGACGCCGAGGAGCGCCGCAAGGGCTTCATCGCCCTGGACAGCGAAGGCAAGCTCGGCGTGTTCCACAGCACCGCGCACCGCACCCTGCTGGTCGAGCCGGTCGCCGAAGGCGCGGGCATCCTCGCCCTGTCGCCGCGCGCCAACCGCATCATCATCGAGCAAGGCAACAAGCTGCTGCCGCTGAGCCTGAAGAACCCGCACCCGGAAGTCTCGTTCAGCGCGCTGTGGGGCAAGGTCTGGTACGAGAACTACGACGAGCCCAAGTACGTCTGGCAGTCGACCGCCTCGAACACCGACTTCGAACCCAAGCTGAGCCTGTCGCCGCTGACCTTCGGTACGCTCAAGGCCGCGTTCTACGCGATGATCCTGGCTGCCCCGCTGGCCATCGCCGCCGCCATCTACACCGCCTACTTCATGGCTCCGGGCATGCGCCGCAAGGTCAAGCCGGTGATCGAGTTGATGGAAGCGATGCCGACGGTGATCCTCGGCTTCTTCGCCGGCCTGTTCCTCGCGCCGTACCTCGAAGGCCACCTGCCGGGCGTGTTCAGCCTGTTCCTGATCATGCCGATCGGTATCCTGCTTGCCGGCTACAGCTGGAGCCGCCTGCCGGAGTCGATCCGCCTGCGCATCCCCGATGGCTGGGAAGCGGCGATCCTGATCCCGGTGATCCTGGTCATTGGCTGGTTTGCCCTGTACATGAGTCCGTTCCTCGAGAGCTGGTTCTTCGCGGGCGACATGCGCCTGTGGATCACCAACGATCTGGGGATCACCTATGACCAGCGCAACGCCCTGGTAGTGGGTATCGCCATGGGCTTCGCGGTCATCCCGAACATCTACTCCATTGCCGAGGACGCCGTGTTCAGCGTGCCGCGCAGCCTGACCCTGGGCTCGCTGGCGCTGGGCGCGACGCCATGGCAGACCCTGACCCGCGTGGTCATCCTCACCGCCAGCCCGGGCATCTTCTCGGCGCTGATGATCGGCATGGGCCGTGCGGTGGGTGAGACCATGATCGTGCTGATGGCCACCGGCAACACCCCGGTGATGGAGCTGAACCTGTTCGAGGGCATGCGCACCCTGGCCGCCAACGTGGCCGTGGAAATGCCCGAATCGGAAGTCGGCGGCAGCCACTATCGTGTGCTGTTCCTCGCCGCCCTCGTGCTGCTGTTGTTCACCTTCGTGATGAACACCCTGGCCGAGCTGATTCGCCAGCGCCTGCGCAAGAAATACTCGTCGCTTTGATAGAAAGGTAGAGATCCGTGAAAAAGGATTCCCTCAAAGGCTGGTTCAAGAGCGGCGCCCCCGGCGTCTGGATCAGTGGCGGCGCGGTGGCCATGGCGGTCATCATGACCGTCGGCCTGCTGGCCGTGATCGCCGTGCGCGGCCTGGGCCACTTCTGGCCGGCCGACCTGGTCCAGGCCACCTACAAGGTGCCCGGCCAGGCTGACCACATCGTCATCGGTGAAGTGGTGCAGAAGGAAGAAGTGCCCCGCGAACGCCTCAAGGGTGCCGGCCTACCGGTGCCCGACCAGGGCCCGGAGTTCATGACCCGCGAGCTGATCAAGGTGGGTAACCGCGACCTCAACGGCAGCGACTTCACCTGGGTGGTCGGCGAGTGGCTGGTCGACCAGCAGAAACCTGCCGACCTGATTGCCCTGGAGCGCCGCGAATGGGGCAACTTCTACGGCTATCTGGTCAGCGTCAAGGAAGAAGGCCGCGTGGTCGCCCAAGGGCCGGAAGCCTGGAACGAGCTGCAGGCCCGCCTCAAGCGCGCCAGCCAACTCAACGACCAGCTTGTGAAGCTCGAGAAGAAGGACATCGGTGCCATCAACCATGGCTTGGAGCGCCTGCGCCTGCACAGCCGCAAGCTGGAACTGGACGGCAAGCTCGACGCCGCCGCCCAGGCCGACATGGACGCCGAGCGCGCCGAGCTGAACAACCGCTACAAGGCCATCGAAGAGCGCCTCAACGGCCTGCATCAGGAGTTCGCCCGCGACAGCCTGGTAGCCCGCGACGGCAACGGCCGCGAAGTGGAGATCAACCTGAGCAAGGTGGTCCACGCCATTCAGCCGAACGCCATGTCGGGCTTTACCAAGATGGGCGCCTACTTCGCCAAGGTGTGGGAGTTCCTCAGCGACGACCCGCGTGAGGCCAACACCGAAGGCGGTATCTTCCCGGCCATCTTCGGCACCGTGATGATGACCCTGATCATGGCGGTGATCGTCACCCCGTTCGGCGTACTGGCTGCCGTCTACTTGCGTGAATACGCCAGGCAGGGCCCGGTGACCCGGCTGATCCGCATCGCCGTGAACAATCTCGCCGGCGTCCCGGCGATCGTCTACGGCGTGTTTGGCCTGGGCTTCTTCGTCTACGTGCTGGGCGGCTCGATCGACCGGCTGTTCTTCCCCGAGTCGCTGCCGGCACCTACGCTGGGTACGCCGGGCCTGTTGTGGGCTTCGCTGACCCTGGCGCTGCTGGCCGTGCCGGTGGTGATCGTGGCCACCGAGGAAGGTCTGGCGCGTATTCCGCGCACTGTACGCGAAGGCTCGCTGGCGCTGGGCGCGACCAAGGCCGAGACGCTGTGGAAGATCGTCCTGCCGATGGCCAGCCCGGCCATGATGACCGGCATGATCCTCGCCGTGGCCCGCGCCGCCGGCGAAGTGGCCCCGCTGATGCTGGTGGGTGTGGTGAAGCTGGCGCCATCGCTGCCGGTTGACGGCAACTACCCGTACCTGCACCTGGACCAGAAGATCATGCACCTGGGCTTCCACATCTACGACGTCGGCTTCCAGAGCCCCAACGTCGAGGCCGCGCGGCCGCTGGTGTACGCCACCGCGCTGCTGCTGGTGCTGGTGATCGCCACCCTCAACCTCTCGGCGGTGTGGATCCGTAACCACCTGCGCGAGAAGTACAAGGCCCTGGACCACTGATCCCGATTGCAAGCGTGCCGCCCGGATGCCGGGCGGCCCTTTGAAACGAATTGATAGCGTATGGAGTTGACCATGCAGCATGAATCCCACGCCCACGGCATCGACATGTCGGCCCTGGGCCGCGACAAGCAGAGCCTGCGCCTGGCTGAAGAGACCGTGGCCATCGAAGTACCCGGCCTGTCCCTGTTCTACGGCGACAAGCAAGCACTGTTCGACGTCAGCATGAACATCCCCAAGCAGCGCGTGACCGCCTTCATCGGCCCGTCCGGCTGCGGCAAGTCCACGCTGCTGCGCACCTTCAACCGCATGAACGACCTGGTCGACGGCTGCCGTGTCGAAGGCGCCATCAACCTGTACGGCAACAACATCTACCGCAAGGGCGAGGACGTGGCCGAGCTGCGTCGCCGCGTGGGCATGGTGTTCCAGAAGCCCAACCCGTTCCCCAAGACCATCTACGAGAACGTGGTCTACGGCCTGCGTATCCAGGGCATCAACAAGAAGCGCGTGCTCGACGAGGCCGTCGAGTGGGCGCTGAAGGGCGCGGCCCTGTGGGATGAGGTCAAGGACCGCCTGCACGAGTCGGCGCTGGGCCTGTCCGGTGGCCAGCAGCAGCGTCTGGTGATCGCCCGTACCATTGCCGTTGAGCCGGAAGTGCTGTTGCTCGACGAGCCGTGCTCGGCACTGGACCCGATCTCGACGCTGAAGGTCGAAGAGCTGATCTACGAACTGAAATCCAAGTACACCATCGTCATCGTGACCCACAACATGCAGCAGGCGGCCCGTGTTTCGGACTACACCGCCTTCATGTACATGGGCAAACTGGTCGAATTCGGTGATACCGACACCCTGTTCACCAACCCGGCGAAGAAGCAGACCGAAGACTACATCACCGGTCGCTACGGCTAAGACCGGCAAGGTAGGAACGCCAGGGAACGACACGAACGACTTGAAGCCTGCAGCTGCTTCGCGGAGCCAAACGATGATCAACAAAGAAAGCCTTACCCACCACATCTCCCAGCAGTTCAACGCCGAGCTCGAGGAGGTGCGCAGCCACCTGCTGGCCATGGGCGGGCTGGTGGAGAAACAGGTGAACGACGCCGTCACCGCGCTGATCGAGGCCGACTCGGGCCTTGCCCAGCAAGTGCGCGAGGTCGACGAACAGATCAACCAGATGGAGCGCAACATCGACGAGGAGTGCGTGCGCATCCTCGCCCGTCGCCAACCGGCGGCCTCCGACCTGCGCCTGATCATCAGCATCTCCAAGTCGGTGATCGACCTGGAGCGCATCGGTGACGAATCGACCAAGATCGCCCGCCGTGCCATCCAGCTGTGCGAGGAAGGCGAGTCGCCGCGTGGTTATGTCGAGGTGCGCCATATCGGCGACCAGGTGCGCAACATGGTCCGCGACGCGCTGGACGCCTTCGCCCGCTTCGACGCCGACCTGGCGCTGTCGGTGGCCCAGTACGACAAGACCATCGACCGCGAGTACAAGACGGCGCTGCGCGAGCTGGTCACCTACATGATGGAAGATCCGCGCTCGATCTCCCGCGTGTTGAGCGTGATCTGGGCCCTGCGTTCGCTGGAGCGCATCGGCGATCACGCACGCAACATCTCCGAGCTGGTGATCTACCTGGTGCGTGGTACCGACGTGCGCCACATGGGCCTCAAGCGCATGAAGGCCGAGGTGCAGGGCGAAGCGTTCGATGAGGGCGAAATCGCTAATGTTCCGGCTGAACCGGACGATAAATAGGATTGCTCCCGAGCATGAACGCCCGGCAACCGCCGGGCGTTTTCGTTTGCGGTCGAGCACCAGCAGGCACCCGCGAACCGTGTGAGAAGTCCCGGCGTGACCAGTGGTTTGGCAAATGGCCATCAGTCGGCGGTATGCTAGCCGGGATCAAGAGGAGTATCGATGAGTAAAGTGAATGTGCTGGTCGTGGATGATGCCCCGTTCATCCGCGACCTGGTAAGGAAGTGCCTGCGCAATGCCTTCCCCGGCATGGTGATCGAGGACGCGGTCAACGGTCGCAAGGCCATGGCCATGCTGAGCAAGGAACGTTTCGACCTGGTCCTGTGCGACTGGGAAATGCCGGAGATGTCCGGCCTCGAACTGCTGACCTGGTGCCGTCAGCAGGAAGAGATGAAGACCATGCAGTTCATCATGGTGACCAGCCGTGGCGACAAGGAGAACGTGATCCAGGCCATCCAGGCCGGCGTTTCCGACTTCGTCGGCAAGCCGTTCACCAACGAGCAGCTGCTGACCAAGGTGAAGAAGTCGCTGACCAAGATCGGCAAGCTCGACAGCCTGATGTCCAGCGCGCCGGCGCGGGTCAACTCGGCGTTTGCCAACGATTCGCTCAGTGCCCTGACCGGTGGTCGTCCGGACGCGGCCAAGGTAACCGCGCCCGCCGCTGCGCCAGTGGCAGCGGCGGCCAAGCCTCTGATCAACGCCCCCACGCCGAAGACTGCCGCTGCGGCGGCCCAGACTGGTCGTGGCCAAGGCCAACTGCGCCTGTCCAGTGGCACCCAGCCGTGCATGATCAAGGCCTTGAGCCTTAAGGAAGCCCTGCTGGTGGTGCGCCGCGGCACTAACCTGCCACAGGTGCTCGAAGGCGCGGTGCTGGACCTGGAGCAAGGTGAGAACGCCGAAACGGCGCGTCTGAACGGCTACCTGCACGCCATTGCGGCGCTGGAGCCCAAGCCTGAGAGCGACTGGCTGCAGCTGACCTTCAAGTTCGTCGACCAGGATGCGCAGAAACTCGACTACCTGTCGCGACTGATCGCCCGCGGCACGGCGCAGAAGCACTTCACGCCTGGCGCCTGATGGCCACTTGAGCACCGCGTCGCAGCGGATGTAGTGGGAGCGGGCTTGCCCCCTCCCACGTTACACCTCCAGCATCCCGACCAACTGTCATATCCCTCTCAAATCCGGCTGCTAGGCTTCGACAGAACACCACTGTCAAAAAGCCACCATCATGCCGCCCTCCAGACTGCTGCTGTTCTGTGCCTTGCTCACGGCCTCGGCGTCGAGCCTGGGCATGACCATCTACAAGACCACTGATACCTATGGCGTGGTTTCCTATTCCGACCGACCCCGCGTTGGCGCCAAGGTTTTCGTGTTCCGCGAACCCATGGTCGAGCGCCTGGACGGCCAGGTGCGGCTGAAGACCGAGGATTTCGCCGGTGGCGTGCGTTTTGTCGCGCGCAACGAGCTGTTCGTGCCGATGGAAGTTGAACTGCGTGTGGAGCGCCTGGCCAATGCCCAGGGCGGTAACGCCCCGCGCATCGTCCGGCGCCTGGTGCCGCCACGCTCGAACCTGATCCTCAGCGTGGTACAGGCTCGCCAAGGGGCTCGCCTCAAGTACGACACCAAGTTCCGCTACGCCATGGGCGACCCGGGCCAGCGCCCGCAGGGCTACCGTTATCCGTTCCCCTGGAAGGGCGGGCCGTTCCGCCTGAGCCAGGGCCCCAACGGCCGTTTCAGCCACTTCGGGCCCAAGGGCCGCTACGCCATGGATATCGCCATGCCCGAAGGCACGCCGATCATCGCGGCACGCGGTGGGGTGGTGGTGAAGATCGAGAACAACCAGAGCGGGCGGGGCAACAATCCGGCGGGCAATTTCGTCAGGATCCTGCACCCGGACGGCACCATGGGCGTTTACCTGCACCTGATGCGCGGTTCGGTGGTGGTGGGCGAGGGGCAGCGGGTTGCACAGGGGCAGCCATTGGCCAAATCGGGCAACACCGGCAACAGCAGCGGGCCGCACCCGCATTTCGTGGTGCAGCGCAATGTGGGGCTGGCGCTTGAGTCGATCCCGTATCAGTTCGACCGGCCAATCGGTGGTTTGCCGGACTTTACCGCAGGGAATCCATGACGCATTGCGGAGCAAGCCCGCACCCACGGATGTAGGCGCGGGCTCTCGGGTCAATCGAGCTTGAGCACCTTGGCCAGCACGATCTTCGGCCCTTTCATCTTCTTGATGATGATGCGCAGGCCTTCGACCTCCAGCACTTCCTCTTCCTCAGGGACGCGCTTGAGGGTCTCGTAGATCAGCCCGGCGAGGGTTTCAGCCTCGATGTGGTCCAGGTCGATACCCAGCAAACGCTCGACCTTGAACAGCGGCGTATCGCCGCGCACCAGCAGTTTGCCCGGCTGGTAGGCGAGGATGCCGCGCTCGGTCTTGCGGTGCTCGTCCTGGATATCGCCCACCAGCACTTCCAGCACGTCTTCCATGGTCAGGTAGCCGATCACCTTGCCGTCGGCTTCCTCGACCAGCACGAAGTGCGCGCCGCCCTTGCGGAACTGCTCCAGCAACTGGGCCAGTGGCATGTGCCGGGACACCCGCTCCAGCGGGCGGGCGAGGTCTGCAAGGTCGATGGTTTGCGGCAAGTGGTCGAGCTCTGCGAGCTCCAGCAGCAGGTCCTTGATGTGCAGCAGGCCGGTGAATTCTTCGCGCTCGGCGTCATACACCGGGTAGCGGCTGAACTTGTGACGGCGCAGCAGGGCGAGGATTTCCTTCAGCGGCGCATGGGCATCGATGCTGACCATGTCCTCGCGGGAGTTGGCCCAGTCGACCACCTCCAGCTCGCCCATCTCCACGGCCGAGGCCAGCACGCGCATACCCTGGTCGCTTGGGTCCTGGCCACGGCTGGAGTGCAGGATCAGCTTGAGCTCCTCGCGGCTGTAGTGATGCTCGTGGTGCGGCCCGGGCTCGCCTTGACCGGCGATGCGCAGGATAGTGTTGGCGCTGGCGTTGAGCAGGTAGATCGCCGGATACATCGCCCAGTAGAACAGGTACAGCGGCACGGCGGTCCACAGCGACAGCAGCTCTGGCTTACGGATCGCCCAGGACTTGGGTGCCAGCTCGCCGACAACGATGTGCAGGTAGGAGATCACGAAGAAGGCGACGAAGAACGAGATCGCCTTGACCAGCTCCGGGCTGTCCACGCCGACATAGGCTAGCAACGGCTCGAGCAGGTGGGCGAACGCTGGCTCGCCGACCCAGCCCAGGCCCAGGGAGGCGAGGGTGATGCCCAGTTGGCACGCCGAGAGATAGGCGTCGAGCTGGTTGTGCACCTTGCGCAGGATGCTGCCACGCCAGCCATGCAGCTCGGCGATGGACTCGACGCGGGTGGAGCGCAGCTTGACCATGGCGAACTCGGCGGCCACGAAGAAGCCGTTGAGCAGCACCAGGAACAAGGCGAAAAGGATCATGCCGAAATCGGCGAACAACGAGGTGAGGCTGATACCAGGGGAAGGGTCCATGATGGGGTTTTTACGGGGTCCGTCTTTGAAAGGGAGAAAAAAAGTGCCAGCGATGGCTGGCACGGGGGATCCAATGTAGCGGCTGGCGCCGCAAAAGCAAAGGGGACGCTGACCGCATCGCGGGGCAAGCCCGCTCCCATGCCAGCAGAGGCAAGCGTGGGAGCGGGCTTGCCCCGCGCGGGGTCATCCTCGATTTGTGACCAACTGCGCCGGCGCAAAGTGGCAGGTAAAGGTACTGCCATGCCCCGGCACGCTGCTGATTTCCAGGCGTGCGCGATGGCGCATCAGCACGTGCTTGACGATCGCCAGGCCCAGCCCGGTGCCGCCGGTGTTGGAGGCGCGGCTGGAGTCGACGCGGTAGAAGCGTTCGGTCAGGCGTGGCAGGTGCTTGGCCTCGATACCGACCCCCGAGTCCTGCACGCTGAGGTGCGCGCCCTGGTCGTCGGCCCACCAGCGAATGCGAATGGTGCCCTCATCCTGGGTGTACTTGACCGCGTTGAACACCAGGTTAGAGAACGCGCTGCGCAGCTCCGACTCGCTGCCCTTGAGGCGTATGCCAGGCGTTGCTTCCAGGCTGATCCGCTGGTTGCGCGGGCCGGACAGGGCCTGGGCGTCGTTCTTGATGGCGGTGAGCAGGGTGTCGACCAGCACCGGCTGGTTGTCCGAGGGATAATCGGTGGCTTCGAGCTTGGCCAACAGCAACAGGTCGTTGAGCAGCGTCTGCATGCGTGAGCCTTGCGCGCTCATCTGCTGCAAGGCACGGCTCCAGCGCGGGTTCACGTCCTCGACGTTGTCCAGCAGCGTCTCCAGGTAGCCGGTGATCACCGTCAGCGGCGTGCGCAGTTCGTGGGAGACGTTGGCGACGAAGTCCTTGCGCATCTGTTCCAGCTGGTGGATGCGGGTCACGTCGCGCACCAGCATCAGATGTTCGTTGTTGCCGTAGCGGGTAAGGTGCAGTTGCACGCGCAGGCGGTCGTTGATCGGCGACGGGATCTCCAGCGGTTCGGCGTAGTTCTCCGACTCGAAGTACTCCTTGAAGCGCGGGTGGCGCACCAGGTTGGTCACCGGCTGGCCGCCGTCCTGCGGGGTCTTGAAGCCCAGCAGGGTCTCGGCGGCGCGGTTCCACCACTCCAGGTTGCCGTCGCTGTCGAGCATGATCACCGCATCGCGCAGCGCGGCGGTGGACTCCTGGACCCGGTCGATCACTGCCTGCAGGCGGCCACGCACGCGCTGGTCGCGGCGCTGCAGGTGATAGATGCTGTCGAACACTTCGCCCCACAGGCCGTAGCCATCGGGTGGCGCCTCATCGGGTTGATGATTGCGCAGCCAGTCGTGCAGGCGCAGCAACTGCTTCAGTGTCCAGCCCAGGTAGAAGGCCAGGCCGATGGCCAGGCTCCAGCCATAGTACCCGCTGACCAGCCCGCCGATCAGGCAGACGGTGATCAGCAGGAGCATGTGGCGAATCAGGGTCGCGTGCCAGTTCTGGTTCAATTGACAGTCCTTGTACAGCGGGCGCTTGGGCTTCGATCAGCTTTTGGTCGAGAAGCGATAGCCAGTGCCGCGGACGGTTTGTACCAGATTTTCGTAGGCTTCACCCAGTGCCTTGCGCAGGCGGCGGATGTGCACGTCGACGGTGCGCTCCTCGACATAGACGTTGCCGCCCCAGACCTGGTCGAGCAACTGGCCGCGGGTGTAGGCGCGCTCCTGGTGAGTCATGAAGAACTGCAGCAGGCGGTACTCGGTGGGGCCCATCTCGGCCGGCTTGCCGTCGATGGTCACGCGGTGGCTGATCGGGTCTAGCAGCAGGCCGCCGACTTCGATCGGCGCTTCGCTGTCGCTTGGGCCGGTGCGGCGCAGCACGGCCTTGAGGCGCGCCACCAGTTCACGGGGCGAGAACGGCTTGGTGATGTAGTCGTCGGCGCCGACTTCCAGGCCCTGGATCTTGTTGTCCTCTTCACCCTTGGCGGTGAGCATGATGATCGGGATGTCGCCGGTCAGCTCGTCGCGCTTGAGGCGGCGGGCCAGTTCGATGCCGGAGGTGCCCGGCAGCATCCAGTCGAGCAGGATCAGGTCCGGCTTGCGGTCGACGATGATGGCGTGGGCCTGTTGCGAGTTCTCGGCCTCGAGGCAGTCATAGCCGGCCATTTCCAATGCAACGGCGATCATCTCGCGGATAGGCGCTTCGTCGTCGACGATCAGAATGTTTCTGCCAACCATGCTCAATTACCTCTCCCAGGAACGATGTCTTGGCCCGCATTAGATAACGGAATTATTGCAGCTGTGTGACAGGGCGTGGGCGGTTCTGGCGACATTGCGTGACTGGACTAGGCTAAAAGTGGCCGCGAACATTCAATCCACCCCTGAACAATGGTGATTCCAATGACACGACATACGCTGAGCTGGATGGCCCTTTGCGCTGCGCTGGCAGTGCCGGGGGTGGCGTCGGCTCATCACGCCATGGAGAAGGATGGCATGTGGGTCGACCACGATGGCATGACGCTGTACACCTTTGACAAGGACGCTGGTGGCAAGTCCATGTGCAATGGCGAGTGCGCCAAGAACTGGCCGCCGTTGATGGTGAAGAAGGACGACGAGGCGCCGAAGGACAAGTGGACTCACGTCACCCGCGACGATGGCTCGATGCAGTGGGCCTATGACGGCAAGCCGCTGTACACCTTCGTCAAGGACAAGAAGGCCGGGGATACCACCGGTGATGGCATGAAGGATGTCTGGCACGTCGCCAAGCCTTGATGCACCTGGCGTGGGAGCGCCGCACCGCCGCTCCCACCATTGGCCTGCGCTATGTCAGCGCAGCGCGTAGTCCAGCACCACACCAATGAAGATCAACAACCCCGCCCAGTGGTTGTGCAGGAACGCCTTGAAGCACGACTCGCGGTCCAGCTTGCGCGTCGACCAGAACTCCCAGGCGAAGCATATCGCCGCCGCCAGCAGCCCCAGGTGGAACCAGCCGCCCAGCTCGAAGCGGTTGCCCGCCAGGAGCAGGCAGCCCAGCGACAGCAGCTGCAGGCTCAGGATGATCACCCGGTCGGCCTCGCCGAAGAGGATGGCGGTGGATTTCACGCCGATCTTCAGGTCGTCGTCACGGTCGACCATGGCGTAGTAGGTGTCATACCCCACCGTCCACAGCAGGTTGGCGATGTACAGCAGCCAGGCGCTGGCCGGCAGCTCGCCACCCGCGGCGGTGAAAGCCATCGGGATACCCCAGGAATACGCCGCGCCCAGCACCACCTGCGGGTAGTAGGTGTAGCGCTTCATGAACGGGTAGCAGAAGGCCAGGGCGACCGCGCCGAACGACAGCCAAACCGTGGTGGCGTTGGTGCACAGCACCAGCAGGAAGCTCACTCCCACCAGCAGGGCGAACAGCACCAGCGCTTCGCGGGGCTTCACCCGGCCGCTGGCCAGTGGCCGGTCGGCGGTGCGCTTGACGTGGCCGTCCACCTTGCGGTCGGCGAAATCGTTGATGCAGCAGCCGGCGGCACGCATCAGCACCACGCCGAGGCCGAAGATCAGAACGTTGGCCAGGGTCGGCGAGCCGTTGCCGGCAATCCACACCGCCGACAGCGTCGGCCACAGCAGCAGGTAGATGCCGATGGGGCGGTCCATGCGGCTCAGCTGGACAAAGTCCCAGGCGCGCGGGTGCAGGCGGTTGAGAGACTTGAGCAGTTGCATGTACATCAGCGGTTTTCCTCCGTGGCCGCGTGCCACAGGGCGGGCAGGAACACCTCGGCCACCAGCAGGTCGAGGCCGGCGCGTTCGAAGCGCGAGCGCCTTCCCCACAGCCCGGAGCTGGTGACCTCTACGGGCAGCCAGTCCTGTGGATAACTGCACACTTCGATAGGGTGGCGGACGAACGCCTGGTCGCAGAACAGTAGCTCGCCCAGCGAGCGGCTGCCCAGGGTCTCCAGGTCGAGCCCCCCGCGCTCCAGCGCTGTGCGGCTGGCGACGCTGCGGGCGAATACCCACGGCTGGCCATGGCCGCGCAGGTAGACCTCGCGCACCCAGCCCTGCGCGCCAGGCCGCAGGCCCAACGCGGCGCATTCATCGTCACGTAGTGGCTGCCAGCCCTCGAACAAAGGGGTGACGCTGAAGTGGTCATGGGAAAGACCGGTCAGGCGACGGGTCAGGGAGCCTTCGTCGAACAACCAGTCCAGGGTCGGCTGGTCGGGCAGGGGCGCCAGTTGCGGATACGCCAGCCACGCGACAGCGGCTGCTTGCGGGGTTTCGTACGGCACGTCGGTATGCTTGATACAGGCCAGAGAGGCGGCGAGCTTAGCATGATTGCCGTCCTGGCTTGCATACTGCCAGCAGGCCCAGTACAAAAGCCGACCAGAGATTGCACGGTGGTCACTTGCAGGCGCGGGCGTGCCCCACGACCCGGTCACCAGTTGCAACGCACCAATGAGCCTGACCGAGGAACAGCATCCGATGAAGAAGTGGCAATGTATTGTCTGTGGTTTGATCTACGACGAAGCCGATGGTTGGCCGGACGACGGCATCGCCCCCGGCACCCGCTGGGAAGACGTGCCGGAAGACTGGCTGTGCCCTGATTGTGGCGTAGGCAAGAGTGACTTCGAAATGATCGCCATTGGCTGATCGCAACCCTGGCTTGAACAAGGAACGCACGACATGACGTCCCCCGTGGTGATCATTGGTACCGGCCTTGCCGGTTACAACCTGGCGCGAGAGTTTCGCAAGCTGGACGGCGACACGCCGCTGCTGCTGATCACCGCCGACGACGGTCGCTCCTACTCCAAGCCGATGCTGTCCACCGGCTTTGCCAAGCAGAAGGACGCCGACGGCCTGTGCATGGCCGAACCGGGCGCCATGGCCGAGCAGCTCAAGGCCGAGATCCGCACCCATACCCGCATCAGCGGTATCGACCCCGGCCACAAGCGCCTGTGGATCGGCGAGGAAGCGGTGGAATACCGCGACCTGGTACTGGCCTGGGGTGCGCAGACTGTGCAGGTGCCCGTGGAAGGCGATGCGGGCGAGCTGGTCTTCCCGATCAACGACCTTGAGGACTACGCACGATTTCGTGTCGCCGCCGCAGGCAAGCAACGGGTGCTGATCCTCGGCGCCGGCCTGATCGGCTGCGAATTCGCCAACGACCTCACCTTGGGCGGCCTGCAGTGCGAGGTCGTGGCGCCGTGCGAACAGGTCATGCCGACCTTGCTGCACCCGGCGGCGGCCGCTGCCGTGCAGGCAGGCCTTGAAGGGTTGGGCGTGCGTTTCCATCTCGGCCCGGTGCTGACCCGCCTGCAACGTTTTGGGGAGGCTGTGGAGGCGCACTTGTCCGACGGCAGCGTCATCCCTTGCGACCTGGTGGTGTCTGCGATCGGCCTGCGGCCGCGCACCGACCTGGCGGCGGCAGCGGGCCTGCAGGTCAACCGCGGGGTGGTGGTGGATCGCCAGCTGCGCACCTCTCACGCCAACATCTTCGCCCTGGGCGACTGCGCCGAGGTCGATGGTATCAACCTGCTTTACGTCATGCCCTTGATGACCTGCGCCCGCGCCCTGGCCCAGACCTTGGCCGGCAACCCGACCGCAGTGGCCTATGGCCCGATGCCGGTCACCGTGAAGACGCCGGCCTGCCCGCTGGTGGTGTCCCCGGTGCCGGCAGGCTACGAGGGCACTTGGGTGGTGGAAGGCAGCGGTGGCGACCTGAAAGTGCTCTGCCATGGCTCCGATGGCCAACTGCTGGGCTACGCCCTGACCGGCGGCGCGGTCATGGAGAAACTGGCGTTGAATCGCCAGTTGCCACCCTTGATGGCGTAAATGGCGGGCGTTCTGTCGTAATTATCCTGTTCTTGCCACGACAATGGCCGCCCAGATACTGGCGCGGCCCCGGTCGGCGTGCCATCCTCACTGGCGTCTACCGCAGCCTAGAGCCTGCGGTGCCTTGAACGCTGCTTCCTTCGGCAGCACGGCATAACAACAAGAAATCCCGTCAAAGAGGCTTCACTATGCGTAAACCAGAACTCGCCGCCGTCATCGCCGAAAAGGCCGACCTGACCAAGGAAAAGGCCAATATTGTCCTGAACGCGATTCTCGACAGCATCACCGGCGCACTCGACAAGGACACCGTCACCCTGGTCGGCTTCGGCACCTTCGAAAAACGCCACCGCGGCGCTCGCACCGGCAAGAACCCGCAGACCGGCGAGCCGGTTAAGATCAAGGCCAGCAACACTGTCGCCTTCAAACCGGGCAAGGGCCTGCGTGACAGCGTCAACGCACCGGCCAAGCCTGCCAAGAAAAAGTGATCGACAAGCCATCGAGACGGGCGCCTTAAGGCGCCCGTTGTGTTTCTGGTAAGCAAATGCGGCGAACTTGCATAAACAGGGCGATAAACGGATAAACTGCGCGACTCAGTCATTTTTCACTCGAGGCGCGTTGATGAAGTTTCGTTTTCTTCTCTGGGCCATGGGCTTGCTGATGGCCAAGGCCAGCCGCAACAACCCGGCGTTCCAGCAGCAGCTGCAGGACAAGGACCTGGTCTTCCAGATGCAGACGCTCGACGGCAAGGTTGCCCGGCACTTCATCGTCAAGGACCTGCGCATCAGCAGCAAGGGCGGCCTGCACCCGCAGCCGGCGTTCGCCATTGCCTTCAAGGATGCCGCGTACGGCTTTGCCACGCTGCAAGCCGGTAACAAGCAGCTGGCTTTCATGCAGGGGATTCAGGAGAAGAACATCCAGATCAAGGGCAATCCGGCGCTGGTGATCTGGTTTCAGGGCTTGATGAAGTACCTGAAACCGAAGAAGAAAGCGTAGTAGCGGCTTTAGCCGCGATGCAGGCACCGCGGTTTCTGGCACCCGCTTCGCGGGTGATCGCGGCTGAAGCCGCTCCTACGGGGCGGCCTTAATGCGAATGCGGCGGGTGGAACTGCGACGCCAGCTCGCGTAGCAATGCCTCGGCCTCCAGCACCTTGTTCACCACCTCTTCCGCCTTGTCCCGGGTCAGCCCCAGGCGCTCGAGCAGGGCATCCGGGATCTCGTCCTTCGGCCCCGAGCCAATCCCCCGGGCGCGCAGCAGGCGCGTCGCCAGGCACACCAGGTTGGGGAACGCCGCATAATCGCCGTCGTACGCCGGATCGTGCTGGAAGCGCAGGGCTGTGGACAGTTCATCGGGCATGTCCCATAGCTTCATCAGCCAGGCACCGATCTGTTCACGGCTGATCCCCAGCAAGTGCTGCTCCACATAGCTGTGGCACAGGTGTGGGTTGACCTCCAGATGACGGCAGATCAGCGAGAAATGCGGGGGGAAGACGTGGGCCAGCAGCAGGTAGCCGAAGTTGTGCAGCAGCCCGGCCAGGTAGGTCAGGCCTGCTTCCGGGCGTTCGGCGCGCGGCATGGCACGGGTCAGGCCCTCGATCACGGCAGCGGTATAGATCGACTGCTGCCAGTACGGCGTGGCCTGTTGCGGGTGGTCCTTGGGCAGGCTCAGGGTCTTGCCCAGGGCCAGGCCCAAGGCCAGGTTGATCACCAGGTCGAAGCCCAGTACCCGCACGATGGCGTCTTCCACCGAGCGGATCTTGCCGGGTGACGCGTAGTAGGGCGATGCCGCCCAGCTGACGACTTGCGCAGCCAAGGCCGGGTCGGTTTCGACCACGCCGGTGATGTCATCGATGCTGGCATTGGGGTCGACACGCAGCTTGATGATCTTCTGCGCGGTGTCGGCCAGCGGCGGAATCTCGATGGTCTGCTCCAGGCGCTGCTGGATGCGCCGGGCGGTGAAGGCCTGGACTGCGCGAATGACTTCCTTGGGAGGACCGTCCAACTGATCGAAACTGAGGCGAATATCGCTGATCGGCTGGCCGAAGGTGCTGGCACTGGCCTTGACCAGCATCTTCTTGAAAGCCGTCCGGCCGATTTCCAGGAGCAGCCCGGCTTCACCGGACTGGATCAGCAGGGTTTCGTTGTCGAGCAGGCTCTTTTCGTACTGGCACGGCGAGCTGGTCAGCGCGGGAATGGCGGGCAGGGTCTTGAGGTGATGCTTGTCGAGCATCTGCTTCAAGCGCTCCAGCGGCACGGCCTTGAGCTTGCGTCCGGTCAGTTCCTCGAGGCGCTTGAGGTCCAGCAACTGGCTTTGCGGGAACAGCACCATCAAGGCACCGATCTCGTCATCGAGCAGCACGGCCTGTACGCGCGAGTTGGCCGGCAGCCCCGGGTGCTCGGGCACCTCGCGGAAGCTGACGCCGAGCTTGTCGAGCAACAGCCGGATGACAGACGGTGCGTGTAGGGTTGCGGTATCCAGGGCAACTTCAGTCATGGCCTGTATCCAATCATTTCTGTAAACGCGAAGTATAACCAGCCTGGCCGCCAAGCTGGATCCATAATGGGACGGGCGTCACACCTGGCCATATTGTTGGCCGTGGCGCAACCAGCGGTCGAGTAGCGGGCTGACGTGGCCCGGCCAGTGCGCCAACAGGGCCTGGGCAGCGTCACGTACGGCCGGCAACAAGTCGGCGTCGCGCATCAGGTCGGCGACCTTGAACTGTAGGAGGCCGGTCTGGCGAGTCCCGAGCATCTCGCCGGGGCCGCGCAACTCCAGGTCCTTCTCAGCGATGACGAATCCGTCGTTGGTTTCCCGCATGATGCCCAGCCGCTCTCGACCGATCTGCGACAGCGGTGGATGATAGAGCAGCACGCAGTGGCTCACCGCGCTGCCCCTACCGACTCGGCCGCGCAACTGGTGCAGTTGGGCCAGGCCCAGGCGCTCGGGGTTCTCGATGATCATCAGGCTGGCATTGGGCACGTCGACGCCGACCTCGATCACTGTGGTAGCGACCAGCAGTTGCAGCTCGCCGGCCTTGAACTCAGCCATCACCGCCGCTTTTTCCGCAGGCTTCATGCGTCCGTGGATCAGCCCAACGCGCAGCTCGCCCAGGGCGCTGCCCAGCTCTTCGAAGGTGCTTTCGGCGGCCTGGCAGGTCAGCTCCTCGGATTCTTCGATCAGGGTGCACACCCAGTAGGCCTGGCGGCCTTCGGCACAGGCGGCGCGAACCCGCTCGACCACCTCGAAACGACGGCTGTCGGCGACCAGCACGGTATTCACCGGTGTACGACCGGGCGGCAATTCGTCGAGGACCGAGGTGTCCAGGTCGGCGTAGGCGCTCATGGCCAGGGTGCGTGGGATCGGGGTGGCGGTCATGATCAACTGGTGCGGGCATAGCTGGCCCATGACGCCTTTCTTGCGCAGGGCCAGGCGCTGCTGCACGCCGAAGCGGTGTTGTTCGTCGATGATCGCCAGGGCCAGGTGCTTGAATTGCACCTCGTCCTGGAACAGCGCATGGGTACCGACCACCATCGGCGCGCCATTGGCGATCTGTTCCAAGGCGCTGGCGCGGGCCTTGCCCTTCAGCTTGCCGGCCAGCCAGGCGACTTCGATACCCAACGGCTCCAGCCAGCGTTTGAAGGTGATGAAATGCTGCTCGGCGAGAATCTCGGTGGGGGCCATCAGCGCCACCTGGTATCCGGCCTCCAGGGCCTGCAGCGCCGCTAGCGCGGCGACCACGGTCTTGCCGGCCCCCACGTCACCCTGTACCAGGCGCATCATTGGTTCGGGTTGGCTGAGGTCGTAGGCGATTTCGTTGCCGACGCGCTGCTGGGCACCGGTCGGGTTGAAGCCGAGGTTGGCCAGGTACTGGGCCGGCAGGCGGGTGGCCTTGGGCAGCACCGGCGCACGCAGGCTGCGCTGGCTTTCCCGCAGGCGCTGCTGGGAGAGCTGATGGGTCAGCAGTTCCTCGAAGGCCAGGCGGTGCTGCGCCCAGTGATGGCCCTCGGCAAGCTCGTCCAGATCGGCATCGGCCGGCGGGTTGTGCAGGTAGCGAATGGCATCGCTCAATGGCGCCAGCTTGTAGTCGCGGGCCAGTTGCTCAGGCAGCCAGTCGGGCAGGCTGCGCGGGCCGAGCATGCCAAGGCTCTGCTGGCACAACAGGCGCAGGCGTTGCTGGGTGAGGCCTTCGGTGGTCGGGTAAATCGGCGTCAGCGTCTGTTCGACCGGCGGTGGTGCCTCATCACCGTTCAGCGCCCGGTATTCCGGGTGGTAGATTTCCAGCCCCGAGGCGCCGGGACGCGCTTCACCATAGCAACGCAGATGTGTGCCACGCTTGAGGCCCTCCTTTTGCGCATTGCTGAAATGGTAGAAGCGCAGGCTCAGCGTGCCGCTGCCGTCACCTAGGCGCACCACCAGGCTGCGGCGCTTGCCCATGGTCACGTCAGCTCCGCTGACCACGCCTTCGATCACCGCGTCCTGGCCCGGCCGCAGTTGGCCGATAGGTACCACGCGGGTGCGGTCCTGGTAGCGCAACGGCAGGTGGAACAGCAGATCCTGCAGGTTCTCCAGACCGACCTTGGCGAGTTTCTCTGCCATGGCTTCACCAACACCCTTGAGCGTGGTGACCGGGACGTTCGACAGCTCGGTCATGGGCTCAGGCCGGTTGGTCCACGGTTGGCTTGGCCACCGAGCAGAGGCGGATCGAGTCGGCGAGGATCTCGATGGCCTTCGGCCGCGGGAAGCTGGCGCGCCAGGCGATGGCCACGGTGCGGAACGGCGCGGGCGCGGTCAGCGGGCGAACTTCGATGACGCCCGGCGCGTAATGATGGCTGTGCACTGCCGATAGCGGCAGGATCGACACGCCCAGGCCAGAAGCGACCATGTGGCGGATGGTTTCCAGCGAGCTGGATTCGACCGTGGTGTGCTTGGAGGCTTCGCTGCCCTTGTTCAGGGTCGGGCAGGCTTCAAGCACCTGATCGCGGAAACAGTGACCCTCGCCCAACAGCAGCAGGCTCTTGTCGTTGAGCATGGCGGTGTCGATGGTGTCCTTGGCGGTCCAGGGGTGGTCGGCCGGCATCAGCGCGCAGAACGGTTCGTCGTACAGCGGCAGGGTCAGCACGTCGGCCTCGTTGAACGGCAGGGCGATGATCACCGCGTCCAGTTCGCCATTGCGCAGCTTCTCGCGCAGTACATGGGTGAAGTTCTCTTCGATGTACAGCGGCATCTGCGGCGCCACGCGGTGCAGTTGCGGGATCAGATGCGGGAAGAGATAGGGGCCGACGGTATAGATGGCCCCGACCTTGAGCGGTGCTGTCAGCTGGTTCTTGCCGGCTTGGGCCAGTTCGCGGATGCCCTGGGCCTGTTCCAGCACCTTCTGCGCCTGGGCGACGATGCTCTCCCCGACCGGCGTGAGGCGCACCGCGCTCTTGCTGCGCTCGAAGATCAGCACGCCGAGTTCGTCCTCGAGCTTCTTCACGCCCACCGAAAGGGTCGGTTGGCTGACGTGGCAACGCTCGGCCGCGTGGCCAAAGTGCTGCTCTTGCGCGAGGGTGACGATGTAGCGAAGTTCGGTGAGGGTCATAACGTGCGTCCATGAAGTTGCGGCCCCAGCATAGCGGCTGCAATCGATAGACGCACGTTATCAGACTTGCCGTTTTGTGACAGAAACAAAAACGTCAGCGTCGGTCCAGTGAGTAGACGAACGGCGCAACCACTTCGATCGTGCCATTGTTCAGCAGCTCCGCCGGAGGCTTGGGTACCGTGCCGGCACGGCGGATCATCTCCAGCGTGGCCCGGTCCAGCGCCGCGCTACCCGAACCACCGGCCAGCGTGTACGACACTACCTTGCCTTCGGCGTCGACCACGAAGCGCAGGCGGTTGATGCCCTGCAACCCACGGCGGCGAGCGTCCTCGGGGTACTTCTTGTACTTGGCCAGGTGGCGCAACAGATCACTCTGCCAGCTCGGCAGGGCATTGCTGTTGGACGCGATGCTTGGCTGCGGCGCCGCCGACTTCTGCGGTGGCGTGTTGCTGGGCGGTGTATCCGCCACATCGTCCTTGGCCGGCGGTTCGTCCTTTGGCGGCTCCAGTTTTTTCTCAGGCTTGGGCGGCTGTGGCTTGGCCTTGGGCTTGGGCGGCTTGGGGATGGCGATCTTCGGCTTCGGCGCCTCTGCCAGCTTGGGCAGCGGTGGTTCCTCGATCGGCGTCGGCGGTTTCGGGGCGGCCTTGGGCGGAGGCGGTGGCGCGGGCTCTGGCAGTGGGGCCAGCTCGACCATCATCGCTGCCGGCGGCAACTCGAGGGCCTGGGGCACCGACCAGTTGAGCGTCAGCAGCACGGCGACCGCGTGCACACCCAGCACGATCGCCAGGCTGCCACCGTAGCGCGCCAGGTTTGAGCGCGTTTTCGTCATTTCTTGGCTGCCGTCTCGAGTCCGACCAGGCCGACCTTGAGGTAACCGGCGGCACGCATGGTGTTCATCACTTCCATCAGGTCGCCGTAGTCGACGCCCTTGTCAGCCTGGAAGAAGATGGTGGTTTCCTTGTCGCCCTTGGTCTTGGCGTCGAGCATGGCGCCAAGCTGGTCGCGCTGGGCCACCTCGTCGTCGCCGAGGTAGAGCTTCTTGTCGGCCTTGACGCTGACGAACACCGGCTTCTCGGGCCTCGGCGCCGGCTTGGCGGTCGAGGCGGGCAGGTCGACCTTGATGTCGACAGTGGCCAAGGGCGCCGCGACCATGAAGATGATCAGCAGCACCAGCATCACGTCGATGAACGGCGTGACGTTGATTTCGTGGTTCTCGGCGAGGTCGTCGCCACCTTCGTTGAGATGCAGGCCCATGGTTTACCCCACTTTCACCATGTGCGGGGCGACGCGTTCGCCACCCTGGTGGTCCAGATCACGGCTGACCAGCAGCAGTACCTGGGCGGAGGCATCGGACACCTGTGCCTTGTAGCCGGCGATAGAGCGGGCGAAGACGTTGTAGATGACCACGGCCGGAATTGCGGCAACCAGGCCCAGGGCGGTGGCCAGCAGGGCCTCGGCGATGCCAGGGGCGACCACGGCGAGGTTGGTGGTCTGGGTCTTGGCGATGCCGATGAAGCTGTTCATGATGCCCCACACGGTACCGAACAGACCGACGAACGGGGCGGTGGAGCCGATGGTGGCCAGCACGCCGGTGCCGCTGCTCATGGTGCGACCGCTGGCGGCCACCAGGCGCTCCAGGCGGAAGCTGACGCGTTCCTTGATGCCTTCCTTCTCGCGAGCGTTGGCCGACAGGCGCATCTCTTCGAGGGCGTCATGCACCAGGGTGTGGGCCAGGGTGCCTTCCTTGTTAGACACCTCGCTGGCCTCTTTCAGGCTCACCGAGCGTTTCAGGGCAGCGATCTCGCCACGCAGGCGGCGCTTGGCGCCCATCAGCTCGAAGCCTTTGGCGATCCAGATGGTCCAGGTGATGATCGAGGCGATGGCCAGGCCGATCATCACGGCCTTCACCACCACGTCGGCGTTCTTGTACATGCCCCATGGGGACAGGTCGTGGGCCATGCCCAGCGAGGTGTCTTCGACCATCGCCTGCACGTTCTCGTCTGCCGGTGCCTGGCCATCCACTGGGGCGCTGGTGTCGGCAGGCGCGTCGGTTGGCGCAGCTACCGGTGCCTGGCCTTCGGCGGCAGGCGCGGCCGTGGCGCTGGCGGCTGCCGGTGCGGCGGCAGTGGCGGCGGGCTCATCGGCCATGGCCACGGGGGCCAGTACCAGGCTGAACATCAGCGCGGCAATGGCGCGCCAGGCGCGCGACGGGGTTGGCGAAGCGGAAGATTGAGTACGTGTCATGCTGGCCGGACCTGATGAAGAGAAATGGGTTGAGTTCTTCAAGGCCTCGAAGCAGGCCGAGAACAGACAGGGCCGCCATTATTGCAAGTAATTCTTGTTAACAAAAGAATGGAGAGCGCTTTTTTTAACCTTTGTCTAGCCGCCGATCGCTAAATCCGGTTAGCGTGAACCTTTGGATTTGGAGTTTCATGATGTCGGACCTGAGAGCGTTGATCGTCGGCTGCGGCGATGTGGGAGGCCGTCTGGCCCGACAGTTGCTCGCCCATGGGTGGCAGGTCGATGGCCTGCGCCGGTCGGTGCGGGACCTGCCCGAAGGGGTGCGGCCCGTTGCCGCTGACCTGTCGAACCCGCGCCTGCCGGAAGCGTGGCCCGCACGCGCGCCGGACTACCTGGTGTACTGCGTGGCGGCCAGCCAGCATGACGAAGCGGGCTACCAGGCCGCCTATGTCGATGGTTTGCGCCATGTGCTCGATTGGTTGAAAACCAAGGGTCAGCGGCCGCGTCGCCTGCTGTTCGTTTCCAGCAGCAGTGTCTATGCACAACAGGATGGTGAGTGGATCGACGAGAGCGCAGCCACCGCACCCGAGGGGTATTCGGGCAAGGTGATGCTCGAAGCGGAGCGCCTGGCGTTGGGCAGTGGCATTCCCGCGAGCATCGTGCGCCTGACCGGGATCTATGGGCCTGGACGTGAGTGGCTGCTGAGCCAGGTACGTCGAGGCTACCGAGTGGCCGAGGAGCCGCCGTTGTACGGCAACCGCATTCACGCCGAGGATGCCGCTGGTTTGCTGGCGCACCTGCTGCAGGCCGATGCCCGGGGTGTGGCGTTGGACGATTGCTACATCGGTGTCGATGACGATCCGGCGCCGCTGGCCGAGGTGGTGGGCTGGCTGCGCGAGTACCTGGGGGTCACCGAGTGGTCGGACGAGCAGCGGGTGCGGCGTACCGGCAGCAAGCGCTGCAGCAATGCGCGGGCTCGGGCACTGGGCTGGGCGCCGCAGTATCCGAGCTATAAAGAAGGCTATGCGGCCATTCTGCAAGGGCGTGGTTGAGAGATCTGGCTCTATCGCGGGGCCAGTCGGGCCGCCGCGATGATGGCTAATCCTTTTCCAGCACCCACTGCCGGGCGCCGGCAGTCAGTTGCGGCATTTCGTCCGGCTGGGCGCGGTTCACCGCCTGGAAGATCTCCAGGGTGTCGCCGTCGCGCTTGAAGATCCACGGCGCGCCACGCTGGTTGCGCTCCAGCCACAGGCTGTCGTTGCCATCGCCCATGGTCGCGCAGTCACCCGCCAGGCACAGGGCAAAGCGGTCCGGGCCGGGCAGGCTGGTGACATTGCCGGTATCGCTGAAGCGTACTAACCCGCCCTTGCCCTGACCCTCGACGATCTTCCAGTCACCGCCCAGGTATTGCTGGTACAGCGCCTTCTCGAAACTGCCGCCCAGCGCAGCGCCTTCTGGCGCCTTGCTGCGCATGAACGTCTGCTGATGGCCGGAGGGGTCGATAGTCACCAGTTCGTCGCCATTGAGCTTGAGTTGTTCGGTCAGGTCGCCTTCGAAGTTGACCTGCCAGTCCTTCTCGTTGGCGCTCAGACGCCCGTCGGCGGCCTCGAAGCCATTGCTGAAGCTGGCCTGCTGGTTCTTGACGTCGATCTTCCACTCGAACACCGGACCCTTCGCGTCCAGGGCTTGGCGCAGGCTGGTGCCTTTGCTGGCGGCGTCGATGGCGGCCTGGTTGATCCAGGTGCCGTTGAAATCTTCAGGCTTGTGGCTGGCGCAGCCGCCCAGGAGCAGGGCTGCCAGCGTGAGAGGCAATGCGTGGCGCATGGTGAAAACCTTGAGGCAGGAGGGGGGGTGACGGGCCTTGACCCGTCACCGGGGTATTACTCGAGAACCAGGATGGCGTCCATCTCGACCTGGGCGCCCTTGGGCAGGGCAGCCACGCCGATGGCGGCGCGGGCCGGGTAGGGCTGCTCGAAGTAGCGGCCCATGATCTCGTTGACCTTGGCGAAGTGGCTCAGGTCGGTGAGGAAGATGTTCAGCTTGACGATGTCCTTGAACGAACCGCCAGCGGCTTCGGCCACCGACTTCAGGTTCTCGAACACCTGGACGGTCTGGGCTTCGAAGCCCTCGACCAGTTCCATGGTTTTCGGGTCGAGCGGGATCTGCCCCGACATGTACACGGTGTTGCCGGCCTTGATCGCTTGCGAGTAAGTGCCGATGGCGGCTGGTGCCTTGTCGCTGGTGATGACGGTCTTGCTCATGATGACTCCTTGCGGTTGGCGGACTACGCACGCATCCGGGTGATGCGGACCACGCCGGTCAAGGTGCGCAGCTTCTTGATCACACGGGCCAGGTGCACGCGGTCGTGCACGCTGACCACCAGTTGGACCACGCTGATACGGCCGTCGCGTTCGTCCATGCTGATTTTCTCGATGTTGCCGTCGGCGGCGTTGACGCTGCTGGCCAGCAGGGCGATCAGGCCGCGCTGGTGCTCCAGCTCGACGCGCAGCTCGACGTTGAACTCGCCGGTGATGTCCTTGGCCCAGGAGAGCTGCAGGCACTTCTCAGGGTTATGCCGGACTTCACTGATGTTGCGGCAGTCTTCCAGGTGCACGACCATGCCCTTGCCGGCCGACAGGTGGCCGACGATCGGGTCGCCCGGGATCGGCGTGCAGCACTTGGCGTAGCTGAGCACCAGGCCCTCGGTGCCGCGGATCGCCAGCGGGCCTTCCGGGGCCGGCAGCTGTTCGCCTTCGGCAGACAGCAGGCGGCGGGCGACCACGTAGGCCATGCGGTTGCCCAGGCCAATGTCTTCGAGCAGGTCTTCGACCAGCTCCAGGCGGTACTCGGTGAGGATCGCCTGGATGCGCTCCTGTGGGATCATCTCAAGGGTGCTGTCGAAGCCGGTCAGCACCTTGTTCAGCAGGCGCTCGCCAAGACTGATGGACTCGGAGCGGCGCTGCTGCTTGAGGGCGTGGCGGATATGCGTGCGCGCTTTGCCGGTGACCACGAAGTTGAGCCAGGCCGGGTTCGGCCGGGCCCCCGGTGCGCTGACAATCTCGACGGTGGAGCCGCTCTGCAGTGGCTCGGACAGCGGTGCCAGGCGGCGGTTGATGCGGCAGGCGATGCAGCTGTTGCCGACGTCGGTGTGTACCGCGTAGGCGAAGTCGACGGCGGTGGAGCCCTTGGGCAGCTCCATGATCCGGCCTTTCGGGGTGAAGACGTAGACCTCGTCCGGGAACAGGTCGATCTTCACGCTCTCGATGAATTCCAGCGAGTTGCCGGCGCGCTGCTGCAGCTCGAGAATGCCCTTGACCCACTGGCGGGCGCGGGCATGGCTGCCTTTTGGCTGCTCTTCCTCGTTGGACTTGTACAGCCAGTGCGCGGCGATACCGTTGTTGGCCATCTCTTCCATTTCGCGGGTGCGGATCTGGATTTCGATGGGTACGCCGTGCATGCCGAACAGCGTGGTGTGCAACGACTGGTAGCCGTTGGCCTTGGGGATCGCGATGTAGTCCTTGAAGCGGCCCGGCAGCGGCTTGTACAGGTTGTGCACGGCACCGAGCACGCGGTAGCAGGTGTCGACCTTGTCGACGATGATGCGGAAGGCGTACACGTCCATGATCTCGGTGAAGGCGCGGCGCTTGCCGCGCATCTTCTTGTAGATGCCATAGAGGTGTTTCTGTCGGCCGCTGACCTCGCCTTCGATGCCGTCGGCGGCCAGGCAGTTGGCCAGCGAGGTCTCGATCTTGGCGACGATCTCCTTGCGGTTGCCGCGCGCGGCCTTCACTGCCCGGTGGATCAGCGACGAACGCATCGGGTGCATGGCCTTGAAGCCGAGGTCCTCGAACTCCACGCGCACGGTGTGCATGCCCAGACGATTGGCGATGGGGGCGTAGATCTCGAGGGTTTCCTTGGCGATGCGCCGGCGTTTTTCGCCGGAGAGCACTTCCAGGGTGCGCATGTTGTGCAGGCGGTCGGCCAGCTTGACCAGGATCACGCGGATATCGCGGGCCATGGCCATGGCCATCTTCTGGAAGTTCTCGGCCTGCGCCTCGGCCTTGGTCTCGAAGTTCATCTGGGTCAGCTTGCTGACCCCGTCGACCAGCTCGGCGACGGTCTCGCCGAATTGCTGGCTCAAGGCTTCCTTGGCGATGCCGGTGTCTTCGATCACATCGTGCAGCATGGCGGCCATCAGGCTCTGATGGTCCATGTGCATGTCGGCAAGGATGCTGGCCACTGCCAGCGGATGGGTCACGTAGGGCTCGCCGCTGCGGCGGCGCTGGCCATCGTGGGCCTGCTCGGCGTAGAAGTAGGCCCGGCGAACCAGATTGACCTGTTCGGGGCCCAGATAGGTCGACAGCCGTTCGGCGAGGGCTTCTATACCCGGCATGGTTTCACCTCTTGCAGTAGAAGAGGGCCTTGCGCCGCACGGTGTCGACTGGGCATCAATTAGACGGCCTCGTTGTTCTCGTCCTCGAACGCGGCGAATACCGGATCCTCGGTGACGATCTCTTCGGCGGCGATGAACTCTGGCGTGACGATGCCTTCGGCGATTTCACGCAGGGCGACGACGGTCGGCTTGTCGTTTTCCCACGCAACGCGGGGCTCTTTGCCGCCGGTAGCCAGCTGGCGGGCGCGCTTGGTCGAGAGCATGACCAGCTCAAAGCGGTTATCCACGTGTTCCAGGCAGTCTTCAACAGTTACGCGGGCCATGGTCTTCCTCAGTAGCAAATGCGGTTAGGCGTGCAGCCCAGAATGGGCAGGCGGACTAGATAGTTTAAAAAATCACCAGCCAATAGGGAAGGGCTGTTTTGTCGGGTGTACCTGTGTCGCCTGTATCGCGGGGCAAGCCCGCTCCCATGCATGTGTTCCCGAGTCGGGCAACGTGGGAGCGGGCTTGCCCAGCGATAGGGCCGATCCAGACAACTGGAGCCAACCGCCGATGCCCGACAATAGCGTGCTGTCCCTTGCCGGCACAACCGCCCTTGACGCGTTAACGCAACATCGCGTCGCGCAGGCGCGGGGTCAGCTCCTCGAACAGCGTCTGCACCGAGCGCAGGGCACGGCAATCGGGCCGCGTCAGCAGCCATAACTGGGTGTCGCAGCCGGGCAGCGGGCCGCTCAGTGCCTCGACGCCGGGCAGGTCGTGGACCATGTAGTCGGGCAGTGCCGCCACGCCCAGGCCGGTGGTCACCAGTTGGGCGATGGTCGACATGCCGCTGCACTGGTAGCGCGGGATCAGGCCGGGATGATGCTGGTTACGCCAGACCACGGTGGCGTGGTCCTGCATGGAATCGTCGGGGGCGATCCAGGGCACGCTCAGGGGGGCCTCCTGCAGCCGCTCGCGCAGCGCCGGCTGGCCGCAGACCACATAGGAGGTCGACCCCAGGCAGCGCCCGACAAGGTGCTCCGGCGGCGTGTTGGTCAGGCGCAGGGCGATGTCGGCATCGCGGCGGCTGAGGTTGGCGAAGGTGTTGGAGGTACCCATCTCCAGCGACAACGCCGGATAGTTGGGCATGAACTCGGCCAGCGCCGGCAGCAGCAGGCTGTGCAGCACGGCCTCGGTGCAGGTCAGGCGCACGGTGCCGCTGACCACCTGTTCGCCGCTGGTCAGGGCGATGCGCGCCGCGTCCAGGGCCTGCTCGGCGCGCTCGGCCTGCTCGGCCAGGGCCTGGGCGGTGTCGGTGGGCAGGTAGCCTTTACGGCTCTTGACGAACAAGGCGGTGCCCAGCGCCGACTCCAGCCGGCGGATCGAGCGGAACACCGTCGAAACGTCGACCTTGAGCAGTTCGGCTGCCTTGGCCAGCGAGCGGCCGCGCTCCAGTGCCAGGACCAGGGAAAGGTCCGCATGGTTGATCTGATATTGCATCGGTGCACGCTCTGCTTGCCAAAATGCCAATGTCTGTTGCGTTTTGGCCATTTTATAGTGGAACGGCCCCCGGGAATCAATGCAGCCGGTCGGCAACCAGCCCCCAACGATGGGCCAGTGAAAAGAACAACAGCAGCACCATCGTCGCCCTCCAAGGCGTCATCCGCAGTTCCCACATCGCCGCTCCGAATCAAAGGATGTACAGCCATGACGTCGGTCTCCCCGTGCGCCAGTTCTTCCCGCGAGATGAATGAATTCCTGGATGCCCATCCGGATACCCAGTACGTCGACCTGCTGATCTCCGACATGAACGGCGTGGTGCGCGGCAAGCGCATCGAGCGCGCCAGCCTGCACAAGGTGTACGAGAAGGGCATCAACCTGCCGGCATCGCTGTTTGCCCTGGATATCAACGGCTCGACCGTCGAAAGCACCGGGCTGGGCCTGGATATCGGTGACGCCGACCGCATCTGTCTGCCGATTCCTGGCACGCTGTGCGACGAACCCTGGCAGAAACGCCCCACCGCCCAGCTGCTGATGACCATGCATGAGCTGGACGGCGCGCCGTTCTTTGCCGACCCGCGGGAAGTGCTGCGCCAGGTGGTGAGCAAGTTCGACGACTTGGGCCTGGATATCTGCGCCGCGTTCGAGCTGGAGTTCTACCTGATCGACCAGGACAACCTCAACGGTCGCCCGCAGCCGCCGCGCTCGCCGATTTCGGGCAAGCGCCCGCAGTCGACCCAGGTGTACCTGATCGACGATCTCGATGAGTACGCCGACTGCCTTCAGGACATGCTCGAAGCCGCCAAGGAGCAGGGCCTTCCGGCTGATGCCATCGTCAAGGAAAGCGCCCCGGCGCAATTCGAGGTGAACCTGCACCACGTCGCCGACCCGCTGAAGGCCTGTGACTACGCGATCCTGCTCAAGCGCCTGATCAAGAACGTCGCCTACGACCATGAGATGGATTCCACCTTCATGGCCAAGCCCTATCCGGGCCAGGCCGGCAACGGCCTGCACGTGCACATTTCGTTGCTGGACAAGAAAACCGGCAAGAACATCTTCGCCAATGAGGATCCGCTGCAAAGCGACACCCTGCGCCATGCCGTCGGCGGTGTGCTGGAAACCATGCCGGCATCGATGGCGTTCCTCTGCCCGAACATCAACTCGTACCGTCGCTTCGGTGCCCAGTTCTACGTGCCCAACGCGCCGAGCTGGGGCCTGGACAACCGCACCGTGGCCGTCCGCGTGCCGACCGACAGCAGCGAGAACGTGCGCATCGAACACCGCGTGGCTGGCGCCGACGCCAACCCGTATCTGATGCTTGCGGCGATCCTCGCCGGCATTCACCACGGCCTGACCAACAAGATCGAGCCGGACGCGCCGATCGAAGGCAACTCGTACGAGCAGTTGGAGCAGAGCCTGCCGAACAACCTGCGCGATGCCCTGCGCGCGCTGGATGACAGTGAAGTCCTCAACCAATACATCAGCCCGGACTACATCGACATTTTCGTGGCCTGCAAGGAGAGCGAGCTGGCCGAGTTCGAAGTGTCGATCTCCGACCTCGAGTACAACTGGTACCTGCACACGGTGTAAGCCCATGAGCGCAATTGCGGTCCCCTTGATCGGTGTCAGCGCCTGCCGCCAGCAGGTGGGGAAGAACTCGTCGCACACGGTGGGCGACAAGTATGTCGAGGCCGCGGGCTTTGCCGGGCTGCCGCTGATCCTGCCGGCCCGTGACGGCGGCAGCGACACGCAGGCGCTGCTGGCCAGGCTCGATGGCATTCTTTTTACCGGTTCGCCTTCAAATGTCGAGCCGCATCATTACAATGGCGCGCCCAGCGCGGAAGGCACCCGGCACGATCTTGCACGTGACCGCCTGACCTTGCCGCTGCTGCAGGCGGCCATCGCCGCGGGTGTGCCGGTGCTCTGCATCTGCCGTGGATTCCAGGAACTGAACGTGGCCCTCGGTGGCAGCCTGCACCAACGGGTGCAGGAATTGCCCGGCTACCTGGACCACCGCGAACCTGAGGACGCACCCCTGGAGGTGCAATACGGCCCTCGTCACCCCGTCGGCATACAGCCGGGTGGGATGTTCGAGCGCCTGGGCCTGGCTGCGCGGTTCGAGGTCAACTCGCTGCACAGCCAGGGTATCGACCGCCTGGCCCCGGGCCTGCGCGTCGAGGCACGGGCCCCGGATGGCCTTATTGAAGCGGTGTCGATGCCTGATGCGCCGGGCTTTGTACTCGGCGTGCAGTGGCACCCTGAATGGCGTTTCGCCGAAAACCCGGTTTCGCTGCGCCTGTTCGAGGCGTTCCGCGAGGCCTGCATTGCCCATGCTGCACGGGAGGGTGTGCGCCAGAAGACCCTCTGACGTCACCCGGTAGTCTCGGATGACCCACCCCGGCAGTGAGCTTTCAATGAGTGGAAGCGGGCCCTCTACGGGGGCCTGTGAAAACAATTCCAATAGTTACGGCAAATACTCATGAGCGATTACACAGAAGCCGGCCGCCCACCCGACGTGGCGGCCGACTCGGGCAACACCCAGCGCAGCAAGGGCCTGGCCAAGGGCCGCCTCGGCCTGCTGGCCAGCGTCGTGCTGGGCATTTCCACCATTGCACCGGTCTATACTCTGACTGGCGCGCTCGGCCCGACCGTGCGTGAAGTCGGCGCCCACTTGCCGGCGGTGTTCATCGTCGGCTTCCTGCCGATGCTGCTGGTCGCCCTGGGCTACCGCGAGCTGAACTCGGCGGAGCCCGACAGCGGCACGTCCTTCACTTGGTCGGCCCGGGCCTTCGGCCCGATGATCGGCTGGATTGGCGGCTGGGGGCTGGTGGTGGCCACCACCATCGTGCTGTCCAACCTGGCAGGCGTGGCGGTGGACTTCTTCTACTTGTTCCTGGCGCAGATCACCGGCAACCAGGAGCTGGCCGCGCTGGCGGACAACCTGTTGATCAACGTCACCACCTGTTGCGTGTTCATCGCCCTGGCAGTGTGGATCTGCTGTCGCGGCATGGCCACCACCATGACGGTGCAGTACGGCCTGGTGGCCTTGCAGTTGCTGGTCCTTATCGGCTTCGCCTTTGCCGCGTTCGGCGAGACCACCGCGCCGCCGCCGCTGGCGTTCGACCTGGCCTGGTTCAACCCGTTCGGTGTCGAGTCGTTCTCGGCCTTTGCCGCCGGTCTGTCGCTGTCGATCTTCATTTTCTGGGGCTGGGACGTGTGCCTGACCGTCAGCGAAGAGTCGATCGGCAGCGACGAAGTGCCGGGCAAGGCGGCGACCTGGACCGTGCTGCTGATCCTCGGCCTGTACCTGCTCACCGCCATCGCCACCCTCCAGTTTGCCGGGATCAGCGAGCATGGCTTGGGCCTGAACAATCCGCGCATCCAGGAGAACGTGTTCGCCCACCTGGCCGGGCCGGTCATGGGCCCGCTGGCGATTCTGATGTCCATCGCGGTGCTGGCCAGCACCGCCGCCTCGCTGCAATCGACCTTCGTCTCGCCAGCGCGCACCCTGCTCGCCATGGGTTACTACGGCGCTGTGCCGCAACGCTTCGCCACGGTGTGCCCGCGTTCGCAGACGCCGCGCTACGCGACGATCTGTGCCGGTATTGCCGCGGGCCTGTTCTACGTGACCATGCGTACCCTCAGCGAGAACGTGCTGGCCGATACCATCACCGCCCTGGGCATGATGATCTGCTTCTACTACTCGCTGACGGCCTTCGCCTGCGTGTGGTACTTCCGCCGCAGCCTGTTCGACAGCGTGCGCCACTTCTTCATGCGCGGCGTGTGCCCGCTGGTGGGTGGCCTGATCCTGTCGGTGATCTTCCTGCGCACGGCGATCGACAGCGCCTCGCCAGACTTCGGCAGCGGCTCGCATGTGGGTGGGCTGGGGCTGGTATTCGTGATCGCGGCGATCATCTCGGCGCTGGGTATCGTGCTGATGCTGCTGTCGCGGCTGCGTGCGCCAGCGTACTTCCTGGGGGCTACCCTGCGTCAGCAGGCGACGTTGCAGTTGCAGGAATAAACCAGTCGGAATCCTCGCGGGGCAATCCCGCCGCCACGCCAAACGCGTGGCGGCGGGATTGCCCCGCGATGCTTTTTCAGCCGACCAGTTGTTTCAGCAGTGCTCCATGGCGCTGTTGCTGTTTTTTCAGCAGCAGACGGTTCGATGCGAACACTGCCTTCATTTCTTCCAGTGCCACTGCGAAGTCATCGTTGATGATGACGTACTCATATTCGTCGTAGTGCACCATCTCGCTGACCGCTTCCTTCATGCGTCCGGCGATGATTTCCTCGCTGTCCTGGCCACGGCCGTCCAGGCGTTGGCGCAGGGCCTTCTGGCTTGGCGGCAGGATGAAGATCGAACGCGCCTCGGGCATCAGCTTGCGCACCTGCTGGGCACCTTGCCAGTCGATCTCCAGGATCAGGTCGTAGCCCTGGTCGAGGGTTTCCTGCAGGGCGCTGCGCGAAGTGCCGTAGAAGTTGCCGAACACTTCGGCGTGCTCGAGGAAATCGCCCTGGGCGATCAGTGCCTTGAACTCTTCGTGGACCACGAAGTGATAGTTGACCCCGTGTTCCTCGCCCGGGCGCATGGCACGGGTTGTGTGGGAGACCGAGACGCGGACGCGCTCGTCGTCCTTGATCAGGGCAGTGACCAGGCTGGTCTTGCCGGCGCCGGACGGGGCCGAGACGATGTAGAGGGTGCCGCTGCTGTGGTTCATGGTAGGGGTGGCCTTACTCGATGTTCTGTACTTGTTCACGCATCTGTTCGATCAGCACCTTCAGGTTGACTGCCGCCTGCGTGCTGCGTGGGTCGAATGCCTTGGAGCCAAGGGTGTTGGCTTCGCGGTTGAGCTCCTGCATCAGGAAGTCCAGGCGCCGGCCAGCGGCGCCGCCCGACTTGAGCACACGGCGCACTTCGGTGACGTGGGTGCTGAGGCGGTCCAGCTCTTCGGCGACGTCGCTCTTCTGCGCCAGCAGGACCATTTCCTGCTCCAGGCGCTGCGGGTCGAGCTCGGCCTTCATATCGCCGAAGCGATCGAGGACCTTCTGCCGTTGCGCGGCCAGCATCTGCGGCACCAGGGTGCGCAGGGTGGCGACTTCGCCGGCCATGCTGTCCAGGCGCTCGTTAATCAGCCGGGCCAGTTCGGCGCCTTCGCGTTGGCGGCCGGCCTTGAGTTCGGTCAGGGCTTCGTCGAACAGTGCGATGGCTTCGGCATTGAGCGCTTGCGGATCGGTGGCGTCGGCCACCAGCACGCCCGGCCAGGCCAGTACTTCCAGCGGGTTGAGCGGTGCCGGTTGCTTGATCAGGCTGGCGACGGTTTCGGCGGCGGCCACCAGTTGCGCGGCACGTTCGCGATCGACCTGCAGTGGCTTGCCGGTGCTGTCCTCGCTAAGGCGCAGGGTGCACTCGACCTTGCCGCGCGAGAGGCCTTGGCGCAGGCCTTCGCGTACGGCGCCCTCGAGGTCGCGCAGGGCCTCGGGCAGGCGCAGGTGGGGTTCGAGATAGCGGTGGTTGACCGAGCGCAGCTCCCAGACCAGGGTGCCTTGGCTGCCGGCGCGCTCGACACGAGCAAAAGCGGTCATGCTATGCACCATGGGGAGTACCTCGCGTATTCAGGTGGACGGGGAGCCTGTCGGCTGCAAGGCGCAGGATTGTAGCGCAGTGCGGCGCGGGCGCCCAATCCAGCCATGCTAACGGTCGCCCCTAAACCTGTCGGAAAACACGACAGGCTGCGCGAGCGCGACGACAGGCGTGCCTTCGTCGGGTGTCGGGCTCTATAATGCTCGGCAGATTCAAAGTCCCCGTACAGGTATTCCAGATGAAACGTCCAAGTGGTCGCGCCGCCGATCAGCTCCGCTCGATCCGCATTACTCGCAACTACACCAAGCACGCCGAAGGATCGGTTCTGGTCGAGTTCGGTGACACCAAGGTCATCTGCACGGTCAGCGTCGAGAACGGTGTTCCCCGCTTCCTCAAAGGCCAGGGCCAAGGTTGGCTGACCGCCGAGTACGGCATGCTGCCGCGCTCCACCGGCGAGCGTAACCAACGCGAGGCCAGCCGTGGCAAGCAAGGCGGCCGCACCCTCGAGATCCAGCGCCTGATTGGCCGCTCCCTGCGCGCCGCGCTGGACATGAGCAAGCTCGGCGACATCACCCTGTACGTCGACTGCGACGTGATCCAGGCCGACGGCGGCACCCGCACTGCCTCGATCACCGGCGCCATGGTCGCTCTGTGCGACGCCCTGGCGGTGATCAAGAAACGTGGCGGTCTCAAGGGTGGCAACCCGCTCAAGCACATGATCGCTGCGGTATCGGTGGGCATGTACCAGGGCGAGGCCGTGCTCGACCTCGACTACCTCGAGGACTCCGCCGCCGAGACCGACCTGAACGTGGTCATGACCAGCGCCGGTGGTTTCATCGAGGTGCAGGGCACCGCCGAGGGCGCGCCGTTCCAGCCTGACGACTTCAACGCCATGCTGGCGCTGGCGCAGAAAGGCATGGACGAAATCTTCGAACTGCAGAAGGCGGCGCTGGCCGACTGAGCAGACACCAGGGAGGTGCGGGATATGAACGACTCGGATCTGCCGATCACCCCGCCCAGCGCCGATGTCCGGCAATGGGCGATGTTCTGCCATCTCTCGGCATTATTGGGGCTGGTGCTGCCCCTTGGGCATTTGCTGGGCCCGTTGGTGCTGTGGCACCTCAAGCGCGAGCAGGACCCGTTCATCGATGCCCAGGGCAAGGAGGCGCTGAACTTCCAGATCAGCGTGACCATCGCCGGTTTCGTCTGCTTCCTGCTGATGTTCGTGTTCATCGGCATCCTGCTGTTCGCCGTGCTGATGGTGGCGGTGCTGATCCTGATCATCCTGGCAGCGGTCAAGACCAATGAAGGGCAGCCATATCGCTATCCCTTCATCTGGCGGCCGATCAGATAGACACAAAAAAGCCGACCTGATGGTCGGCTTTTTTGTGCGTGCCATCCTCAGATGGTCAGCGTCCAGTCATAGTCCACGATCAGCGGCGCGTGCTGGGAGAAGCGCGGCTGGCGCGGCAGGCGAGCGTTGCGCACGAAGCGGCGCAGGCCTGGGGTAAGGATCTGGTAGTCGAACCGGTAACCCAGGTTGAGCATCTCGGCCTGCTCGTTGTCCGGCCACCAGCTGTACTGGTCGCCTTCACGGCTGACTTCGCGCAGGGCATCGACATAGCCCATGTCGCCGACGATGGCGTCCATCCAGGCGCGCTCGGGCGGCAGGAAGCCCGGCGACTGCTGGCTGTCACGCCAGTTCTTGATGTCTAGCTTCTGCTGCGCCACGTAGAACGAACCGCAGTAAATGTACTCGCGACGCTTGCGGCGCTGCTTGTCCAGGTACTTGGCGAAGTCGTCCATCAACTTGAATTTCTGGTTCAAGTCCTCGTCGCCGTTCATGCCCGAAGGCAGCAACAGGCTGGCAATACTGACTTTGTCGAAATCTGCTTGCAGATAACGCCCGTAGCGGTCGGCTGTCTCGAAGCCCAGGCCGGTGATGACTGCCTTGGGCTGCATGCGCGAGTAAAGTGCCACGCCACCTTGGGTGGGCACCTCCGCGTCGCAGGCGTAAAGGAAATAGCCATCGAGCTGGAAAGCTGGGTCGTCGAGTTCAAAGGCCGAGGCGCGGGTATCCTGAAGGCAGATGACGTCGGCATTCTGGGCTTGCAACCAGCTGAGCAATCCACGCTCGGCCGCAGCCTGAATGCCATTTACGTTCACACTGATGATCCGCATAAATGGCCCCAAAAATCTCGTGCGTGTATGATACCCGAGCTCAACACATTTAGCTAAATCCGTGGTGTCCGGGACCTTTCATGCAGCCGTATCAGCGCGACTTCATCCGTTTTGCCATCGATCGCGGCGTTCTGCGCTTCGGTGAGTTCACCCTGAAATCGGGGCGTACCAGCCCGTACTTCTTCAATGCCGGTCTGTTCAACACCGGGTCCGCCCTGGCGCAGCTGGGGCGTTGCTACGCGGCGGCCATCGTCGACAGCAAGATCTCCTTCGACGTGCTGTTCGGCCCGGCGTACAAGGGCATTCCGCTGGCAGCCACCACGGCGGTGGCGTTGGCTGACCAGCACCAGCTCGACGTGCCATGGTGCTTCAACCGCAAGGAAGCCAAGGACCACGGCGAGGGCGGCAACCTGGTCGGCGCCCCGCTGGCCGGCGACGTGCTGATCATCGACGACGTGATCACCGCCGGCACTGCCATCCGCGAAGTGATGCAGATCATCAACGCCCAGCAGGCCAAGGCTGCTGGCGTGCTGATCGCGCTGAACCGCGAAGAGCGCGGCAATGGCGAGCTGTCGGCGATCCAGGAGGTCGAGCGCGACTTCGGTATCCCGGTCGTGAGCATCGTCTCGCTGACCCAGGTACTGGAATTCCTGGCTGACGATCCGCAGCTCAAGCAACACCTGCCGGCGGTCGAAGCCTACCGCGCCCAGTACGGTATCTGACGCGCACACGGCAACGGAAAAGGCGACCCTGAGGTCGCCTTTTTCATGCCGGTGTTTCAACGGCCGTTGGGGTAGGGGTCCTGCACGGCGTCGCCGACACCAGTCAGGATCTTCCAGGCCCGCTTCGGGTGGGAGATGGTGTCGAAATCGGGGCAAGGCGGTAGTGACTTCTTACCCTGATTGGAGTACTCGTAGCCGCAGTCGGCACACTCGTAGCTACCTGCGGAAACATCGCTGCCGTAGGGAACCTCGTCTTTTTTCATCGCTGGATCTCCTGTGTGTGGGAAGTCTCCATGCTAATCAGCCGATGAAAGCAGATGTTGTAGTACCCGTCCGACACTGCTGTGGGGCTGTTCTGGGCAGTGCTCGTCTTATCGCGCTACAAGCCCGTACCCTCCATCTGCGTGGGGGGCGGGCTTGCATAGCAGTGGGCTGGTTGAATCAGCGTGGCTTGCGGTTGCTGATCAGCGTGCCCACGCCGCTGTCGGTGAAAATCTCCAGCAGCACGGCATTCGGCACGCGGCCGTCGATGATGTGCGAGCTGTTCACGCCGCCCTGGACGGCATCCAGCGCGCACTTGATCTTCGGCAGCATGCCACCGTAGATGGTGCCGTCGGCGATCAACTCGTTGACCTGCTCGGTGCTCAGCCCGGTGAGGACCTCGCCCTGCTTGTCCATCAGGCCGGCGATGTTGGTCAGCAGCATCAGCTTCTCGGCCTTCAGCGCCTCGGCCACCTTGCCGGCTACCAGGTCGGCGTTGATGTTGTACGACTCGCCGTTGGCACCCACGCCGATCGGCGCGATCACCGGAATGAAGTCACCCTTGACCAGCATGTTCAGCAGGTCGGTGTTGACGCTGACGACCTCGCCGACATGGCCGATGTCGATGATTTCCGGGGTGGTCATTTCCGGGGTCTGGCGGGTGACGGTGAGCTTCTTGGCGCGGATCAGCTCAGCATCCTTGCCGGTCAGGCCGATGGCGCTGCCGCCGTGGCGGTTGATCAGGTTGACGATGTCCTTGTTCACCTGGCCGCCCAGGACCATCTCCACCACGTCCATGGTCGCCGCGTCGGTGACGCGCATGCCATCGATGAAGTGGCTGTCGATCGACAGGCGCTTGAGCAGGTCGCCGATCTGCGGGCCGCCACCGTGAACCACCACCGGGTTGATGCCTACAGCCTTCATCAGCACGATGTCACGGGCGAAGCCGGTCTTGAGCTCCTCACTCTCCATCGCGTTGCCGCCGTACTTGATCACCAGGGTCTTGCCGACGAAGCGGCGGATGTAAGGCAGTGCTTCGGACAAAACCTCGGCTACATGGGAAGCGGCATCGCGATCGAGGGTCATGCAGGGCTCCAGGTAAGGAACGGATAGTCGTCAGAACGGCAGTTGCAGGCCTGGTTGGACCCGCAGCAACTGCGTGCGGAATACAGCCTTGATTCGGTCGAGTTCTGCGGCGCTGTCGGCCTCGAAGCGCAGCACCAGCACCGGTGTGGTGTTGGAGGCGCGAACCAGGCCCCAGCCGTGGGGATAGTCGACCCGCACACCGTCGATGGTGGTCAGGCTGGCTTCGCCCCAGTCGGCGTCGCGTTGCAGTGCATCAATGATGCTGAATTTACCCTCGTCGGTCACATCAATGTTGATTTCCGGCGTGGAAATATCATTTGGGAACGCGGCGAACAGGCGTTCGGCGTTCTGCCCGGCCTTGCTGAGGATCTCCAGCAGGCGCGCGGCGCTGTAGATGCCGTCGTCAAAACCGTACCAGCGTTCCTTGATGAAGATGTGCCCGCTCATCTCGCCAGCCAGCAGCGAGCCGGTCTGTTTCATCTTCTTCTTGATCAGCGAGTGGCCGGTCTTCCACATCAAGGCACGGCCACCGTGCTGTTCGATCAGCGGTGTCAGGCGGCGCGTGCATTTGACGTCGAAGATGATCTCGGCGCCCGGGTTACGCGATAGAACGTCCTGGGCGAACAGCATCAGCAGGCGGTCGGGGTAGACGATGCTGCCAGTGTTGGTCACCACACCCACGCGGTCACCGTCGCCGTCGAAGGCCAGGCCGATATCGGCGCCGGTCTCTTTCACCTTGGCGATCAGGTCTTCCAGGTTCTCGGGCTTGCCCGGATCCGGGTGGTGGTTGGGGAAGTTGCCGTCGACTTCGCAGAACAGCGGGATGACGTCGCAGCCCAGCGCTTCGATCAGTTGCGGAGCGACCACGCCGGCGGCGCCGTTGCCGCAGTCGACCACCACCTTCAGGCGCTTGGCCAGTTTCACGTCGGCGACGATCTGCTGGAAGTAGCGATCAAGGATCTCGACCTTTTCCACGCGGCCTTCGCCGCGGGACAGGTCGTTGCTCTTCAAACGCGTCAGCAAGGCCTGGATTTGCTCGTTGGCGAGAGTGTCGCCGGCGATGACGATCTTGAAACCGTTGTAGTCCGACGGGTTGTGGCTGCCGGTGAGCATCACCCCCGACTTGCCAGCCAGCACGTTGGCGGCGTAGTACAGCGCTGGGGTCGGCACCAGGCCGACATCGCTGACCTGGCAACCGGCGTCGGCCAGGCCTTTGATCAGTTGCTCGACCAGCATCGGGCCGGACAGGCGGCCGTCACGGCCGACCGAGATCTGTGGCTCGCCCTGGGCGAGGGTCTGGGCGCCGATGGCGCGACCGATCCAGTAGGCGGTCTCGGCATGCAGGGTCTTGCCGACCACGCCGCGGATGTCATAGGCGCGGAAGATGCTGTCGGGCAGTGCGGGGACCAGCTGGGCCATGTCGTTCATCTCTGGGGACTCCAAGTATTCAAAGGCTTCTGGGCAGGCACAAACTGAACGCTTGGACGGTGGTTTCGCCGCAGAGTTCGCCATCCATGGCCCAACGGTCTGTCGTTGGCTCAGCGGGTGCCCGAATGGCCGAAGCCGCCGGCGCCACGCTGGGTTTCGTCGAACTGCTCGACGATATCGAAGTGCGCCTGCATCACCGGCACCAGGATCAGTTGCGCAATGCGCTCGCCGACGGTGATGGTGAACGGCGTGTTACCACGGTTCCAGCAGGACACCATCAGCTCGCCCTGGTAGTCGGAGTCGATCAGGCCAACCAGGTTGCCCAGCACGATGCCGTGCTTATGGCCCAGGCCCGAGCGCGGCAGGATCATGGCCGCCAGGCCCGGGTCGCCGATGTACACCGACAGGCCGGTGGGGATCAGCAGGGTCTGGCCCGGTTCGAGGACGGTGTCCTCCTTGAGCAGGGCACGCAGGTCCAGCCCGGCGGAACCGGGGGTGGCGTACTGCGGCAGGGGGAATTCGGTGCCTAGGCGTGGGTCGAGGATCTTGGCTTGAAGAGCGTGCATGTAACTTATTGAACCTGGTTGAGCCGTTCGGCGATGAAGGCGACCAACTGGCGGGCAATCTTGCCTTTGCTGGTCTGCGCGAAAAGGGTTTGATGCTGCTGCCGGTCTATCACGGTCAGGGCATTTTCCTCGCTGTTGAAGCCGATGCTGGGGTTGGCCACATCATTGGCGACGATCAGGTCGAGGTTCTTGTCCTTGAGCTTGCGCGTGGCGTAGTCGAGCAGGTGCTCGGTCTCGGCGGCGAAGCCGACGCTGAACGGGCGGTCGGCGCGACCGGCAATGGTCGCAAGGATATCGGGATTGCGCACCATCTGCAGCAGCATGCCGTCGCCGGTGGTGGGATCCTTCTTAAGCTTCTGAGGGGCGACGACCTCCGGGCGGTAGTCCGCGACCGCAGCCGAGGCGATAAACAGGTCGCACGGCATGGCTGCTTCGCAGGCCGCGAGCATGTCCCGCGCGCTGACCACGTCGATGCGACTGACCCGGTCGGGGGTCTGCAGGTGCACAGGACCGGTGACGAGGGTAACCCGAGCTCCGGCTTCGGCGGCGGCCTCGGCCAGGGCGAAGCCCATCTTCCCTGAACTATGGTTGGTGATGTAGCGCACCGGGTCGATGTTCTCTTGGGTGGGGCCGGCGGTGATCAGCACGTGCTTGCCGGTCAGGGCCTGGCGCTTGAAGCTTTCGGCGGCGCACCACGCCAGGTCGGTGGCTTCGAGCATGCGACCCAGGCCCACGTCGCCACAGGCCTGGCTGCCGGAAGCCGGGCCGAATACCTGGATGCCGCGGCTCTTGAGCAGCTCGAGGTTGGCCTGGGTCGCCGGGTCGCGCCACATGGCCTGGTTCATCGCCGGGGCGACGGCAACGGTGGCGTCGGTGGCCAGCACCAGGGTGGTCAGCAGGTCGTCGGCCATGCCCTGGGCCATGCGCGCCATCAGGTCGGCGGTGGCCGGGGCGATCAGCACCAGGTCGGCCCATTTGGCCAGCTCGATATGGCCCATGGCCGCTTCGGCCGCGGGGTCGAGCAGGTCCATGTGCACCGGGTGGCCGGACAGCGCCTGCAGCGTGAGCGGGGTGATGAACTCGGCGCCACCACGGGTCATGACCACGCGCACCTGCGCGCCGTGTTCCAGGAGTCGGCGAATCAGCTCGGCGCTCTTGTAGGCGGCGATGCCGCCACCCACGCCGAGAACGATGCGCTTGCGATACAACCGCTGCATAGGCCTTGCCTTATTCCAGTGAAAGCGGGTGGCGACGACAGCTGCCTGCGGCAGATCGTCGCATTTTCGAAGCGAACTAGATTAACACAGCGCCCAAAGGGGCCGTAGTGGCAGGCGAGGAGGGGAAATGAACATCAGGGAGTGGCCGGCTGAAGAACGGCCGAGGGAGAAGTTGTTGCAGCGTGGCGCGGGGATCCTGTCGGATGCGGAATTGCTGGCGGTTCTGCTGGGGTCTGGGGTTGCCGGGCGCAATGTGCTCGACCTGGCGCGTGGGTTGCTGGCAAAGTTCGGCGGGCTGCGCCAGTTCCTCGAGGCGGATCGGGCCATGGTGCTGCGCGAGCCTGGCCTGGGGCCGGTGCGGTATGCGCAGTTGCAGGCATTGCTGGAAATAGGCAGGCGCTACCTGGACGAGCACATCGAGCGTGCGTCGGTTCTGGAGAGCCCGGCCTCGGTGAGGCGCTATCTCAAGTCCATGCTGCGGCACGAGTCCAGCGAGGTGTTCGGCTGCCTGTTCCTGGACACCAAACATCGGCCGCTGGCGTTCGAGATACTGTTCCGTGGCACCATAGACCGCGCGAGTATCTACCCCCGCGAGGTCGTTCGGCGCTCATTGCTGCACAACGCGGCGGCCCTGATCCTTTGCCATAACCATCCGTCGGGCATATGCGAGCCGAGTCAGGATGACGTGCACTTGACGCTGATGCTCAAGCGCTCGCTGGCGCTGATCGATGTGCGGGTGATGGACCATGTCATCGTGGGTGATGGCGAGCCTTTGTCGATGGTCGAGCATGGATGGCTGGCCGGTTAGGCAGCGCGGGGCAAGCCCGCTGTCACAATGACTGTGGGCTTGCCTCGTGATTGGGCGTCAGCGGTTGACTGAGACCTTGCTGAAATCCTGCCGCCCGAACGGGCTCACCTGGTAACCCTGTACGTCCTGGCGCAGCAACGCTGCCGCAGTCGGATGCGCCAGCGGCAGCCACAGCGCCTGCTGCTGGATCAGCGTCTGAGCCTGCTGGTACAGGCGGCTGCGCACGCTCTGGTCGTTGGTGGTGCGGCCGGCGTTGATCAGCTGGTCCAGGCGGTTGTCGCAGAAACGCGCGAAGTTGGTCCCGGACTTGACCGCGGCGCAGGCAAACTGCGGGCTGAGGAAGTTGTCCGGGTCGCCGTTGTCTCCGGCCCAGCCCATGAACAGCAGGTCGTGCTCGCCGGCCTTGGCGCGGCGGATCAGCTCGCCCCACTCGATGGTGCGGATCTCGGCCTTGATGCCGATTTTCGCAAGGTCGGCCTGCAGCATCTGTGCGCCCAGGCTGGGGTTGGGGTTGAGCAGGCTGCCCGACGGGCGGGTCCAGATGGTGGTCTCGAAACCCTTGCCCAGGCCGGCCTTGGCCAGCAATGCCTTGGCTTTCTTGTGATCGAGTGTGTAGCCGGGCAGGTCCTTGGCATAGCTCCAGGTATTCGGCGGATAAGGACCGTTGGCGGCAGTGGCGGTATCTTCGAACACGGCCTTGAGGTAGGCCGGCTTGTCGAAGGCCAGGTTGATGGCCTGGCGCACTTCAGGCTTGTCCAGTGGCGGGTGCTGGCTGTTGATGGCGACGAAGGCGGTCATGAATGCCGGGGTGGTGGCGACCTTGAGGTTGCCGTCCTTGCCGGCCTCGGCGATGTCCAGCGGCTTGGGCGACAGGGCCACCTGGCATTCGCCGCGCCTGATCTTTTGCAGGCGGACGTTGGCGTCCGGGGTGATGGCGTAGATCAGCGGGTCGACCGACGGCTTGCCGGCGAAATAGTCAGGGTTGGCGCGGTAGCGCACCACGGCGTCTTTCTGGAAACGCTGGAAGACGAACGGGCCGGTGCCCACTGGCTGGTTGTTGAGTTTCTCGGGGGTGCCGGCCTTGAGCAGCTTGTCGGCATATTCGGCGGAGTAGATCGAGGCAAAACCCATGCTCAGGGTGGCCAGGAAAGTGGCGTCGGCGTGGGTCAGGGTGAAGCGCACGGTGTGCGGCTCGGGTGCGTCGATGGCCTTGATCAAGCTGCCCAGTTGCAGAGATTGGGCATGCGGGTAGCCGCCCGGGGCGGTCTTGTGCCAGGGGTGGGCCGGATAAAGCATGCGTTGGAAGCTGAACAGGACGTCGTCGGCGTTCAGTTCGCGGGTCGGCTTGAAGTAAGCGGTGGTGTGAAACTTCACGTCCGGGCGCAGCTTGAAGTCGTAGACCAGGCCGTCAGGCGACACCGTCCAGCTTTGCGCCAGGCTTGGCACCACCTTGCCCTCGGCGGCATCGAACTCGACCAGGCGGTTCATCAGCACGTCGGCCGAGGCGTTGGTAGTGGTCAGCGAGTTGTACTGCACCACGTCGAAGCCTTCGGGGCTGGCTTCGGTGCACACCGACAGCGCTGCGGCCTGGGCAAGGCCCGTGGCGCACAGGGTGGTGAACAGGAGGGAAAGGGCGGCGGCACGCATGGTGACTCCTTGGCTGGTCGGTGGCCCATCTGCCGGTGCAGTCTGGAAATTGAGGAAATGTCCTACCCTAGTGCGGGCATGGGCAAATGACCACACCCTTTCGCATTAATTCGGCGACGGGCGGTCGACAGCTTGCCGCCCCAGTCGTTATGCTGCCCAGGCGCGCTCGGCCCGACCGGAACTCTCATATTCTGTTGTTGTGGCGGAGTCTTTCTGGTATAAAGCAGCGCTCTTTTCTAGGGGCTCGGTCTGTCGCGTAAGCGCACCCGGCCGATAAGACCCCCGGGAACACGGCGCCTTGGCGCCATTGACTGAGAGATTAAGCGGCCAACCCATGCCGGGTTGGGCATGTGGTTTTAGAGGGCTGAGGCATGTCGAGAGTCTGTCAAGTTACCGGTAAGGGTCCGGTAACTGGGAACAATATTTCCCACGCAAACAACAAAACCCGTCGTCGTTTCCTGCCGAACCTGCAGCACCACCGTTTCTGGGTTGAGTCCGAGAAGCGCTTCGTGCGTCTGCGCGTTTCCGCCAAAGGCATGCGTATCATCGACAAGCGCGGCATCGATGCCGTTCTGGTCGACATCCGTCGCGCTGGCGCCAAGGTTTAAAGGAGAACATCATGCGTGAATTGATCCGTCTGGTTTCGAGTGCCGGTACCGGCCACTTCTACACCACCGACAAGAACAAGCGCACCACTCCGGACAAGATCGAGATCAAGAAGTACGATCCGGTCGTCCGCAAGCACGTGGTGTACAAGGAAGCCAAGATCAAGTAATTGATCGGCAACCTGAAAAACCCGCAACCGCAAGGTGGCGGGTTTTTTTATGTCTCCAGCAAAGTCATCGCGGGGCCTGCATGAAGCCGGGCCCCGCGATTGGGTTCATTTCTGCTCGAACATCACATAGATCTTGCGGCACGGCTCCAGCACTTCCCAGGTGCCCTTGAAGCCTGCGGGGATCACAAAGCGATCGCCGGCACGCAAGGTCTTGGCGCCGCCGTCCTGGTCGCGCAGCACCGACACACCCTGGACGATCTCGCAGTACTCGTGCTCGGTGTAGTTCACCGTCCACTGGCCCACCTCGCCTTCCCAGACGCCCGCAGCGAACTGCCCGCACGGGCTGGTGTAGTGGTTGTAGACAGCCTGGTCAGGCTCGCCCTTGAGGATTTTCTCCGCTGCCGGACGGTAGCGTTCGGCTTCGGTCAGAACTTGGGCAAAGTCGACGATGCTGGTGATACTCATGGTGGTTACCCTGTCGTTGTTTAATAAAATGAACATCAGTAGGCATTTGAGCCGTTGGTGTCAAATATATTGATAGTTTCCCCGCCCTGGTTTAGGGTGGCAGGTGCCCGTGTGCGTCGTCACCCGGCCAGAATTTCTGACAGCGCCCGTGAGTCCTCAGTGCGGCGTTGCACCTTAACAAGAGAGGAGTTTCCTATGACCACCCTGACTCGTGCGGACTGGGAACAGCGTGCCCAGCAACTGAAGATCGAAGGCCGCGCCTTCATCAACGGCGAATACACCGATGCCGCATCCGGTGAAACCTTCGACTGCCTGAGCCCGGTGGACGGACGCTTCCTGGCCAAGGTCGCCAGCTGCGACCTGGCCGACGCCAACCGCGCTGTCGACAACGCCCGCGCCGTGTTCGAATCCGGCGCTTGGTCGCGCCTGGCCCCGGCCAAGCGCAAGGCCAAGCTGATCCGCTTCGCCGACTTGCTGCGCAAGAACGTCGAGGAACTGGCCCTGCTCGAAACCCTCGACATGGGCAAGCCGATCGGTGACTCCTCCACCATCGACATTCCGGGCGCGGCGCAGGCCATCCACTGGACTGCCGAAGCCATCGACAAAGTCTACGACGAAGTCGCCCCGACCCCGCACGACCAACTGGGCCTGGTGACCCGCGAGCCCGTGGGTGTGGTCGGTGCCATCGTGCCGTGGAACTTCCCGCTGCTGATGGCGTGCTGGAAGCTGGGCCCAGCCCTGGCCACCGGCAACTCCATCGTGCTCAAACCGTCCGAAAAATCGCCGCTGACCGCAATCCGCATCGCCCAGCTGGCCATCGAGGCCGGTATTCCGGCTGGCGTGCTGAACGTGCTGCCAGGCTACGGACACACCGTGGGCAAGGCCCTGGCCCTGCACATGGACGTCGACACCCTGGTGTTCACCGGTTCGACCAAGATCGCCAAGCAGCTGATGGTCTATGCCGGTGAGTCGAACATGAAGCGCGTGTGGCTGGAAGCCGGTGGCAAGAGCCCGAACATCGTCTTCGCCGACGCCCCTGACCTGCAGGCCGCCGCTGAGGCCGCCGCCAGCGCCATCGCTTTCAACCAGGGCGAAGTCTGCACCGCAGGTTCGCGCCTGTTGGTCGAGCGCTCGATCAAGGACAAGTTCCTGCCCATGGTGGTCGAGGCCCTCAAGGCCTGGAAACCGGGCAACCCGCTGGACCCGGCAACCACCGTCGGTGCCCTGGTCGACACCCAGCAGATGAACACCGTGCTGTCCTACATCGAGGCCGGTCACCAGGATGGCGCCAAGCTGCTGGCTGGTGGCAAGCGCATCCTCGAAGAGACCGGTGGCACCTACGTCGAGCCGACTATCTTCGACGGCGTGACCAATGCGATGAAGATCGCCAAGGAAGAGATCTTCGGCCCGGTACTGTCGGTGATCACCTTCGACACCGCCGAAGAGGCCGTGGCCATCGCCAACGACACGCCATACGGCCTGGCGGCGGGCATCTGGACCTCGGACATTTCCAAGGCGCACAAGACCGCCCGCGCCGTGCGCGCCGGCAGTGTCTGGGTCAACCAGTACGACGGTGGCGACATGACCGCGCCGTTCGGTGGCTTCAAGCAGTCGGGCAACGGCCGTGACAAGTCGCTGCACGCGCTGGATAAGTACACCGAGCTGAAGGCGACCTGGATCAAGCTGTAATCGGGTAGCGCCTTTTTTCGCGGGGCAAGCCCGCTCCCACATGAGTAGTGGGAGCGGGCTTGCCCCGCGATGCTTTTTGCCAGAATTCTTACCCGGAGGCCGCTATGCGTTGGGGAACCTACTTTGCCGTCCTGGCGTCGGTGCTCAGTGTCGGGCTTGCGCTCGGCGTGAGTATGCCGCTGGTGTCCCTGCGCCTGGAGGGTTGGGGCTACGGTGGATTCGCCATCGGCGTGATGGCGGCGATGCCGGCCCTAGGTGTGCTGGTCGGTGCCAGCCTGGCCAGCCGCCTTGCCGGTTGGGTCGGCGTACCCATGGCCATGCGTCTGTGCCTGTGGGGTGGGGCGCTGTCGATCAGCCTGGTGGCGCTGCTGCCCAGTTATGCCCTGTGGCTGGTACTGCGCTTGATGATCGGTATGTCGCTGACGGTGGTGTTCATCCTTGGTGAGAGCTGGATCAACCAGTTGGTGGTCGAACAGTGGCGTGGCCGGTTGGTAGCGCTGTATGGCAGCAGCTATGCACTTAGCCAGTTGGCCGGCCCGTTGGTTCTAGGTTTTCTGGGCTCTGACGATGATTTCGGCTTCTGGGCGGCGAGCGGCTTGTTGCTGGTTGCACCGCTGATTCTGCTGGGGCGCGGCGGTGCACCGACCACTGAGGCGTGCAGCGTGACCTTCGCCGATCTGTTCGGCTTTTGTCGGCGTCTGCCGGTGATCGCCTGGGCGATCGCGCTGTTTGCGGCATTCGAGGCGATGATCCTGACGCTACTGCCGGTCTACTGCCTGCAGCAAGGGTTCACCACGGAGGTGGCGTTGTTCATGGTCAGCACTGTGGTGGTGGGTGATGCGGTGCTGCAATTACCGATTGGCGCCTTGGCCGATCGCATGTCACGGCGAACGCTGTTCAGCGGCTGTGCACTGACCTTGCTGGTCTCAAGCCTGGTGATTCCAGTGCTGCTGCATAACCCGGCGATCTGGCCGCTGTGGGTCCTGTTCGGTGCCAGCGCGGGCGGCTTGTTCACATTGTCACTGGTGCTGATCGGCGAGCGCTATCGGGATGACGAACTGGTGCGGGCCAATGCTCACGTGGCGCAGCTGTGGGGTATCGGTTGCCTGCTCGGGCCGTTGCTGGCCGGGGCGGGGAGCCAGTGGATCAGCGGGCACGCGTTGCCGTTGCTGATGGCAGCGGGAGCGGCGGGGTTGGTGCTGCTGACACGGCGCAAAGATGCATTTGAACCTGCGGCGGCGTGATTACTGACTGGGGCTGCTACACAGCCCCTCGCCGTCAAGCTTACACACATCTGTAGCGCACCATCTCGATCCGATGCAGCGGGCCCACAACGGGCCCTAGCCGGCTTCATCAGACATCATCCGAGGCGAACAACCGCTCCAGCTCCACCCGCGCCTCCTTGGCCGTCTGCATCACCTTGGCCCGGTCGTCGCGTACCTGCCCCTGGGCCTCCAGGACCTGCTCATCATGCTCGGTGAACCGGGCGATGCGGTCTGTCGCCTGCGCTTCGGTGAGCCCCAGCCCGATCAACGCGCGCCGGCTCATCTCCAGGCTGGAATAGAACGTCTCGCGAATCGGGTCGGCACCCACGTCAATCAGCTTGTGCACGTGCTGGCGGTTGCGTGCCCGGGCGATCACTTTCAGGTGCGGATACAGGCGCTTGGCCCGCTCCGCGGTGTGAATGGCCACCTCGGGATCATCAATGGTGATGATGAAATACTCCGCCTCGCCAACCTTGGCCGCGTGCAGCACTTCGGGGCGCAGCGGGTCGCCATAGAACACTGGCACCTGTTCGAACATGCGAGTCATTTCGATGGCGTCGACCGAGGTCTCCAAGGCAATGAACGGGATCTTCTGCGCCCGCAGGATGCGCGCGACGATCTGGCCCATGCGGCCCATGCCGGCGATCACCACGCGCGGGGTGCCCGCGTCGATGGCCTTGTACTGCTCGGGCACCTCGCGGGCCGCCTGCGGGCGCTTCAGGGCGCGGGCGCAGCCGAGCATCAGCAGTGGCGTTAGCGCCATCGACAGGGTGATGGTCATCAACAGCAGGTCGTAGGTCTGGGTGTCGAGCAGGCCCTGGTCCTTGCCCAGCTTGAACACCACGAAGGCGAACTCGCCGCCGGCGGCCAGTACCATGCCCAGGCGCAGGGCGCTGGCGCTGTTCAGGCCACCGGCCAGGCGGCCGACGCCTATCAGCAACGCCAGCTTCACGCCGATCAACAACAGGGTCAGGCCCAGCAACACCAGCGGCATTTCCAGCAGCAGGCGCAGGTTGGCGCCCATGCCGACGCTGATGAAGAACAGGCCCAGCAGCAGGCCTTTGAACGGCTCGATCTGCGACTCCAGCTCATGGCGGTATTCGGAGTCGGCCAGCAGCAGGCCGGCGAGGAAGGCGCCCAGAGCCATGGACACGCCGGCTTCCTCCATCAGCCAAGCGGTGCCGATTACCACCAGAAGCGCGGTGGCTGTGGAGACTTCCGGCAAACCGGTGCGGGCGACGATACGGAACAACGGACGCAGCAGATAGCGGCCGCCGACGATGACGATGGCGATGCTGGCGAACACCTTCAGGCCATGTTCGATGCTGTCGCCGTGGCTGGTGTCGGGGCCGCTGGCGGCCAGCAGCGGCACCAGGGCGATCAACGGGATTGCGGCAATGTCCTGGAACAGCAGGATGGCGAAGGCCAGCCGACCGTGGGGCGCATTGAGCTGCTTGCTCTCGGCCAGGCTCTGCAGGCCCAGTGCGGTGGATGACAGCGCCAAACCCAGGCCGAGCACGATGGCCGCCGGCAGGCTCTGGCTGAAGCCGAACAGGGCGATGGCGCCAAGTACCGCGCCGGTCAGCACGACCTGAGCGGTGCCGACGCCGAACACCGATTTGCGCATCAGCCACAAGCGTCGTGGTGAAAGCTCCAGGCCGATGATGAACAGCAGCAACACCACACCCAGCTCGGAGATGTGCGCGACGCTCTCGGTGTCACGGATCAGTCCCAGGGCCTGCGGGCCGATGGCCACGCCGGCCAACAGGTAGCCGAGCACGGCGCCCAGTTGCAGGCGCTTGGCCAGTGGCACGGCGACCACGGCGGCGAGGAGGAAAATGACGGCGGTTTGTAGAAGGCTGCCTTCGTGTGGCATCGCTCGGACTCCTTGAACTGCATGCGGCAGCGCTTGATGCAACAGCTTATGCCATCGATGAAAGAGGCGGGCATTTTCGGCGGACAAGGGATACAGGACAATCCTGGGGTTACAGGAAGCAGCGTTCTGAATGTCGGACCTTTGCTGAATCAGTCGCGGGACAAGCGCGCCCACAGGTGTGATGTCTGCGTGGGAGCGGGCTTGCCCCGCGGAGGCGATCGACCCGTTATTGCAGATGGGTTTTCAAGGCCTGTGCCGCCTGGTCCATGGCACTGCGCACACTAGGCACGCTGCTCAGTACATTGAGCAGGCCATAGTCATGGATCATGCCGTTGTATCGCACGGCGGTCACCGGCACTCCGGCGGCGTCCAGTTTCCGGGCATAGGCTTCGCCTTCGTCGCGCAGCACGTCCATTTCGGCGGTTTGCACCAGGGCCGGCGGCAGGCCCTTCAATTGCTCCACGCTGGCGCGCAGCGGCGAGGCGTGGATGTCGTCGCGCTGGCGCGGGTCGGTGATATAGCTGTTCCAGAACCACTGCATCATGTTGCGGGTCAGGAAGTGTCCTTCGGCGAACTGGTTGTAGGACGCATTGTTGAAGTTGGCGTCGGTCACCGGCCACAGCAGTGCCTGGAAGCGCAGCTTCGGCGTGCCGGCCTCCTTGGCCTTCAGTGCCACCACCGCGGCCATGTTGCCGCCGACGCTGTTGCCGGCAACCGCCAGGCGGCTACCGTCCACGCCGATCTCCTTGCCATGCTCGGCAACCCAGCGGGTGGCCGCGTAAGCCTGGTTGATCGCGGTGGGGAACTTCGCTTCGGGGGACGGCGTATAGTCGACATACACTGCCGCAGCACCGGAGCCCACCACAAGGTCACGGATCAGGCGTTCGTGGGTAGGGTAGTCACCCAGCACCCAACCGCCACCGTGGAAGAACATGAATACCGGCAATTCGCCCTTGGCCCCTGCGGGCCGAACCACACGGATCTCCAGTGGCTGGCCACCGGCCTGGATGGTCCGGCGTTCGACGCGTATCTCCGACACATTGACCTTTACGCCGGCTTGGGCTCCGCTGAGCACCGCACGGGCATCCTTGGGCGCCAGGGTCTCCAGCGGCTTGCCGCCACCGGCGGCCAGGGCGTCGAGGAAACCCTGGGTGGTGTGTTCGACACCGGGGCTGCCGGCGGCGAAGGCGCTGTTCACGGCAAGGGCCAGCAGGCCGGCGGTCAGGGTGTGGGACAGTTTCATGTTCTAGCTCCTTTGGTGGGCGAGCCGCGGCTCAGTTCTGATTGGCAAGGACGGTGGGTTGCACGTAACTCACGGCGCGCAGCTGGCCGCTGCTGTCGCGGTAGGTCAAGGTGGCGGTGCTGGTCTGACCTTGGGTGCTGGTGGGGGCATCGACGCTGACGACCTTGGCGATGTCCAGGTCCATGCCATAGTGGTACGAGGTGGCTTCGCTGGCGAAGCTGCTGACGCTGGTGCCGAGGGCCAGGGTGGTGACGGTGACGGCGAAGGCTTTGCGAAGGGTCATGATCGTTCTCCGGGTTCTGCTGAGTGGGGTTGGCGACTGCTTACTGCTTGAGGTGATATTGCGCGCAAATATTTAGTGCGCAAAATATATTTCCGCTATGAGATCGATTGACTGGGTCTGTCGAAGGAGCTCAGCCATGATGCAGCGGGTGATTGCGCGGAAGCCGCCGTAATAGATCAGGCGCTGGGCCGGTACTGCAGCGCCTCCGCCAGGTGCGACCTGGCAATGGATTGCGCGCACTCCAGGTCCGCCAGGGTGCGGGCCACCTTCAACAGCCGGTGTGCTGCCCGTAACGACAGCGTCAGCCGTTCGCAGGCCTGCTCCAGCCAGGCCTGGTCGACCGGCTCCAGCGGGCAATGCCGGCGCAGCCCCTTGAGATCGAGGAAGGCATTGGCGCAGCCCTGCCGGCGCTGTTGCAGCTCCCGTGCCTCGGCCACCCGCTGGCCAACACTGGCGCTGGTCTCCCCGCTGGGCTGGTGGGTCAGCACGGTACTTTCCCGGGCCACTGTCAGGTGCAGGTCGATGCGGTCGAGCAGGGGGCCGGACAACTTGTTGCGGTAGCGCTGGATCTGCTCGCTGCTGCACCGGCAACGGCCGGTCGGGTCACCCAGATAGCCGCAAGGACACGGGTTCATGTGGAGCTTTTGTTAGCAAGCCCTGTTGAGGGAAATAGAACCGTCGTGGAGCATGCGCCCGAAACTCAGCTGCTAGAGAGCAAAAATGGCTAGGCACGCACGCTCCACCAAGGGAAAAGCTTCATCAGGGAAAAAGAAGTCTGGGCTAGAACTGAAGGTCAGGAACGATGGCCGCCAGTCAGGATGTACGGTCGTCAGCTTTGACTTCCTGACTGATTGGTTGGGTGAGGATGCAGAAGACTTTTTGAAAGGCATTTCGCGCTTCTCTAGACGCTACACAAGTGCGGCCCCTACATACGCTATACGGCGTATTCTCCAGTATTGGGCAATGATGCATAGAAAGAGAGGCTGGAAAAAACCTAAGGACACAGATGCGAATAACTTCAAACTTCAACTATCTGAGCTTCGGAGAAGCTTTTATACCGATGAGACAGAAAAAGGGTTGGCCCTCATAACGACCTCAAATAAGTGGATGTCTTTCGTAAGGCTAATTGAGGTTCTAGTAGTTGCAGAAGTTATCCCAAAGATCACTATAGGTGCATACGTTCGAGCTCCAGGAAAATCAGAAATAATAACTGAAAGGCAATCAGTGGTTGATGGTGCCGCGGTTGTTTCGGTACCAAAATCATTTAGACCGGATAAGAACTCATACAATGACGATCTTTTTGAGTCAATATCTTTAACTGCTTCTGATGAAAAGTACCTGACCGAGTACACTGCTAGAATAAATCGTGTGCTGGATACAATTAAGTCGTGCGCGCTAGAAGACTTTAATCTACTAAAATCGAAACAGGCAGAGGGAGATGCGCTGATAAAGAATACCGGCTGTGGTTATCTGACGGATATGAAAGAGAACCCTTGGCTTATGAGGTATTTTGATTTTTCCACTAGGCGCCATTACTTTGAGGCAGACGGTGGACATCCTAACTTGCTTGGAAACCTACTTTCTGTTGTTCATCATGAGATGGGGGGGATCCCTAAGCCTCATCGAAAATTCAAGTCGAGTGACAGAAGGCCGGTATCGAACAGCGGAAATTCTCATTGGCAATATGTTGCTAGATACGGAAAGAATAAGCTCATCCCGTATTTAGGATTAATGAATAGCGAGGCTGCGGCAGTTTGCATGCTCTTGATAATGATAGAGCACCCAAGGTTCAATTCGACTTCATTGTACAGAGCTAAAATTGAAGATGCGGATGGATTCGCAATCCTCCTGTCGTCTGCTGATGGAAATAATTTGCGCCTTACGGTTAAAAAGCCGAGAGCTAGGGAGCAGAAATCAGAAGTATTGAGTGACTTGGCGAGAGACGTTATTTCGAAAGTAATGGAGTGGACTGCCCCTATCCGGGAAGAGTTGAGAAAGCAGGGGCGAAACGAGGAGGCCTCAAACCTTTGGGTGGGAATAAGCTCTTTGAACTATGACTTGAAGTCCTTTTCTGAGAAGGCGTTGGTAGGAGCGCTTTATATGAATCCAATTTGGCGTTCGACAGGTAAGGAAGAGTTTAGTACAAGGGCGTGTTCATTTGTAGATAGACACCCGGTACTCATGCCGTGGAGAGATAAGATCAACTTTAAGGCAATTCGTGTCAATGTGGGTGTGGCAACATATCTTAATACGGATGGCGACTTGGTTGCTACAGCTAAAGCATTTGGCCACAAGCACATTAGAACCACTATTAATAATTATATTCCGCTTGCGCTGCAGCGTGCAATTTTTGAGCGGCAGATCCGTAGGCATCAGAATCTACTAATTACTTCAGCGATGAATGAAGAAAGCGAAATGCTGAAGATATCGGACTTTAGAACAGTGGAGCAATTACATGAGTTTCTTAAGTCCATCGATAATTATTTGTTTGAAAGTGAGTTGGAAGCGCAAAGAAGGGAAACATCCGAAAAAATAACCATTGATATTGCCACCTTGTCCAGGCTCGTCATATCTAATGATCCTGAAGCGCTTGCGGTTGCAATGCTTTATCGGGATGCTCTCGACAAAGCAACCCCAACCTTCCTAAATAGGCCAGACAGTCTTACTGGAGTCACGCCAAAATTTTGGATGGACTTCATTGACGCAGTTATGGCACCTCTTCCGTTGTCAATGAGCGATTTAAGTAATCTTGTTAAGAAGGCGCTTTTGAAGAAAGAAGCGATGTCGGCTATGGTTGTCCTACCAGAGGTGGGGTGATGAGTCGACACAAATTACCGATCGGGGTCATTGACTTTTTTGAGCGAACAACTAGAAAAATAAATCATATATACAGACCTGCATGGCTTCTTAATGAGTTGGAAAGTTCTACATGGATCGTAGACTCAGGGGTGGTTGTTCGGAATGTAGACGGCACCCTTAAAGGTGGCGTTCGTCTAAATTGGGACAGGCTTTTGCCAAGCGGAAGCTTCACAAGCCCTGTTTATGCGGTTCCTTTGGAACAGGCAAAAATGATAGTGGTGTGCGCCTATGATGGAGCTCTTAAAGTCGCTAGATCGTTAAGAGGCATTCTTCACTTTCATCTATATCTGTTGTGGCTAGCTGAGTTTCTTGCTGTTCGATATGGAGACAAGTTTTCTGAAGAGGGTTTTTCTATTTTTGGGGTGGATGACGTAGTTGAGTTTCTTGGAGCGGCAGAGGTAGGAGGTGTTAGTGGAACAGCGGCTTTCATACAACGCTGGGAAGATTATCTATCAAATTCCAAGGATGGAATTGAGCCAATACCACTTTCCGAGCATCTGGGAAAACTAGGAGCACTGGATGGTGACGGTAATCTAAATCTGCGCTTCGCTGCGGCTGCTTTGGGGGTTGACTACAAGCGGTTATCTCAATCTACCGAGTTCAGAAGATACTTGACGCATGGGTTTGATTGTGAGGCTGGAGGTAAGTCCAGCGAGAGCGGGGTATCAAGAGCCACAACTGCTCTGTCAAATTGGATGGTTAATTTCTGTGAGCTGCTATCCTCTCTGCCTATACAATCGCATGTAGAGATAGGTAATCCTTACTTAATATCGGATATTGTGCGGCCTTTCCGCATCGGAGGAAACGGTAGAACAAGAACTTTGCCTCTTTCTACGGGAAGAAGACTTATGTTCGGTTGCGGCAAATGGATGATTGATACGTATCCGGTGCTCAGCTATTACTGCAATGAAATTATTCCTCTTTCACGATCGATAATGAATGAGTCGAATGTTTCAGTATTTACGGCGTTATCCATATCAGAAGAAACTGTTCCGATACCAGATGGACTGGTCTCTGCTTTTGATGTTTACAGACGAATGCAGGTGGATCCTCTTATCTCTGAGGCAAAAATTAGAACTCAGTTTCCATTCTCGATTTTCTTGTTGAGGCTTCATACGGCTGTCTGCTTCTGCTTGATCGGTGTCCTGACTAGTTGTCGCAGAAGTGAGCTGGTTGATCTGGATGGAAGCGCTAGCTATGAGGTTGACGGTAGATTCTATCTTTCTGTTTTGCTGAGGAAAACTGGGTTTGATAATATTCGTGAACCGATGGAAAAGCCGGTTCCGCGCCTTGTTTATGAGTGTTTATTATCTTTGAATGCGCTAAAAGAACTTTGGCAAATCATAGTGCCTTCAAGTGATGTTTTATTTAAGTCGCAGGCGTTTTTTAAAGTTAACGTCAGAGGTGCCTATCCACTAAGTGTGGCTGATGCTTATGTTTTTCTAAAGGAACTTAGTGAGTTCCTAAAACTGGTTGATAACTCGGGAGAACGATGGGTGGTGCTCCCACACCAACTTCGCCGCTATTTTGCTGTGACATTTTTTCACTTCGGAGGATTGGAGAATTCCTTGCCGGCGCTTTCTTGGTTTATGGGGCATGAAGATGTTGGGGAAACCTGGCGCTACATTAAAGAAAGCTTAACAGGAAAAGAACTCAGTGCATCCGAAGCTGCTTTGGCTACTTCTGCAGTTTGCTCAGATGATCAATCTCATGGCGTGCAGCAACTCAGGAATATCCTTGTTAAGCATTTCGGCACTGAAAAAATCAACGTCATGCATGAGGATGAGTTAAGAGATTACCTAGAGTTACTGTCGGAAAAAGGTGTATACACCGCTACCCCGATTCAGATTAATGTTGGAAAAAGAAAGAGGTATACGGTAGCAATTTCAGTTAGGGAGGGTGCCGATGCCTCGACTTGGTAAAGGCCAAATTGCACCAAGCATCAAAGTGCTATCTGAAGCTGCCGCTAGGAGTGCTGCTTGTAGAATCTCTGAGTTTGACAGAATTAGAACATCTCCTTCCCCTTCTAAGAGTGAGTTATCAGCTTTCATCTCTGTTTCAAAACTAGCTGCTTGGGATGATGAGTCTCTTGGAATTACCCCTTTAAGTCATAAAACGTTACGAAAATATGTGAATGGGCTGTATGAAGGTGGACTCTCCCAGCTTCTACGTGATGCTGCTTTGGTCATTGGTGATACCCGAAAGCTGATTCGAAAAAAGCCTTCTGATGATGTTGATGCTTGGAGGTTAAGTTCTCAGTTAGCGGTAGATGCTGCGCTAGACATGAGCGCTAGATACTTGGATCTGCTTGAACGGCTGAAGAGATTATCGTTGCGGTCAGATATAGCAGAGTCTGAGTTACAGCGGCATTATCGGCGATATGAGAAAAATCCGCACATTAAGGTTGTGAAATGACTTCAGTTGGTCGGCTTTGGCGCACTTCCTCTAAAGAATTTTATTTGCCTGGATATGATAAGTTTAGGAGGTCGGAGCGATGGGCGGCCCCCGAAATGAGGGTGATGTATTGGCCAGATGGTTGTATCTGTTGGCAGCTTAATGTTTATTTCCTTCATCTTAGGCGCTCAAATAGCGCTATTTCCACAATTAACACTTATGCATCGGAGCTATCCTTGTTTGTACGTTTTTTATTTGAGTCTAAGGTGGTGATTGAGGACGTGTGTGATGATGTGCTGGTTTCATTTTCAGACTGGTTAGTTAATCGCAAAAAATCCTCTGGGAACCACATAAATAGAATCTTGTTGCGGGTTATATCGTTCTTAGAGTGGTATCAAACTTTGTTGGTTGGAAGGCGTCTAGTGGGTTCATTAGGGCAGGGGGCTCAAGTAACAATTTCTTTGCGTTCGTTGAAGAGTAAGCAAGGTGTTGTAAGGGTTCGAACCCAGCATCATGCGATGGTGCCTGCAAGCATTCCTCGTACAGTTCGCCCTATTTCTTCTAATATCGTATCCGCTCTGCTGGATTCTTGTGAATGGGCTGCCAAAACTAATTTTCGTCGCAGCCGTGATCGATGTATGCTTGTTCTCCTTGCAGATACGGGCATACGCAGAGAAGAGCTAACTTGGATCCGAGTTTCGGATGTTGTAGGGGCATCTGCTGACCGAAAACTGCCCGTAAGGACTGTTGCCGCTGACCGAAAACTGACCCAGTAGAGGCTGTTCTGCCGACTGAAAACTGACCCAGGTGTTCAACTGCTTCTGCTCAATTTTTGAGCAGGAGAACACAGGGTGATCAGTATGGAAATGAT